>Ga0302309_10000139_pt1 | contig 100292 bp, 87 predicted proteins | sample III_Palsa_N1_1_FD_200453 | JGI IMG/M metagenome (GOLD analysis project Ga0302309, IMG submission 200453) | Peat permafrost microbial communities from Stordalen Mire near Abisko, Sweden - III_Palsa_N1_1 | ecosystem: Environmental > Terrestrial > Soil > Palsa > Peat permafrost | place: Sweden...
TATCTTGTCTACTATAACTGGGAAAGACCACATCAAGGGATCAATGGCAAAAAACCTATCGAGATGGCATCCCTAAACAACAAAAAATAAATACCTAATTCTGTTACCGAATTACTAAACCCTTACAATTGCGAGCGATAGCGTGGCAACCTCGTCGCTTGTATATCTAAACGCGACGAGGTTGCTTCGTCGTTCCTCCTCGCAATGACATCTTATTTTATTATCCGCTATTGCGCTCGTCTGCGACGAGTGCTTAACATGGTTCAGCGATTGCATCGCGACTATCTACTCACTCTTCAAACTCTTCACCGGATTTGCCAGCGCCGCTTTAATGGATTGAAAACTCACCGTAAGTAAAGTGATCAGCACAGCGCCGAGGCCTGTTAGGGCGAAGATCCACCAGGTGATGGCAGCGTGGTATTCATAATGCCGTAGCCAGTTGTTCATGAAAATATAGGCAGTTGGGGTAGCTATGATGATGGAGACAATTACCAACCCAATAAAATCTGTCGACAGTAATCGCCAAAGGTTAAATACGGATGCGCCTAATACTTTGCGTACGCCGATCTCCTTAATGCGCTGCTCGGCCATAAATGATGCCATACCGAAAAGGCCCATACAACTGATAAAGATCGCTAACCCGGCAAAGCAGCTGGCCAGTTTGCCTATGCGTTCTTCGTCATCAAACTTTTTGGCGTATTCCTGGTCAACAAACTGGTAAACGAAGGGTTGTTCGGGGTTATACCGTTTAAATATATCGCCTATTTGAGCAATGGCGGCGCTGGCGCTTACTTTAGGGTTTATTTTTAAAACAGCTAAATTGCCGGCATCTTTTGACAAATAATATACCGTAGGCCTTGCCTGCTCATATGGCGACCCGGTAATATTATCCTTAATCACCCCAAGTATTTTAAGCGACTCCCCATTCCAGGTTATCATTGAGCCAACCGGTTTTTTGAACCCCATAAAGTGGGCGGCGGTTTCATTAATGATCAGGGTTGATGAGTCGGAGAGGAATGATCTTGAAAAATCACGACCATCAATAAACTGCCAGCCTACCATTTTACCATAATCGTATGATATACCCACATCCGGGAAATCTACACTCAGGCTGGGGTCCTTCCCTTCCCAACTGAAGCCGCTGCTGGTGCTCCAGTCTTCGGTTGGCGGGGCACTGGTTTCAGCCACATTAGTAACCATGCCGGTTTTAAAAAGCTCCGACTTAACCACCTCAAAATGGTCGTGAATATCATGGGTAACCGTCGGTATGGTAATAAGTCCGTTGCGGGTGTAGCCTACAGGGCGGTTCTTGGCAAACTGTATCTGGCGGAAAACCACTATCGTCCCGATAATGAGTACAACCGATACCGTAAATTGCACAACCACCAATACCTTACGCGGTATGGCTGCAAATCTGCCTACACGAAACGTACCTTTCAACACCTTAACCGGGTTAAATGATGACAGATAAAACGCCGGGTAACTACCCGCAATTAGCCCGGTTATTAAACTAAAACTGGTACATGCCAGCCAAAACAATGGGTTTGCCCATAATATGCTCATGTTTTTACCCGCCACACTGTTAAAAAACGGCAGCGCCAATTGTACAAACAACAACGATAAAACAAAGGCTATAAGAACATATACCAGTGATTCTGCAAAAAACTGGTATATCAACTGATTGCGTAAGGAGCCTACTGCTTTACGGATACCTACTTCTTTGGCCCGCTTCTCTGAGCGGGCAGTGCTCAGGTTCATGAAATTAATGCAGGCTAGCAGTAAAACAAAAATGCCGATGATGCCAAACAGCCACACATATTGTATGCGCCCGCCAACATTTAGCCCACTTTTAAATTCGCTGTATAAATGCCATTTACTCATAGGGAACAGGAACAGCGCCGGTTTATGTTTGGCCAGTTCGGTACTTACCTTATGCAGTTTTACATCCCTTATTTTTAATGATACCGCCGCAAGATCAGCGTTATCGGCCATTTGCACATATGTTCTGAATGCATTAGGCCGCCAGGTATCAGTTACTGATTTTATCCAGCTGTTATGTAAATAGGTTTGCCATGTGGCCAAAAACGCGTAGCCGCTAAAAGTAGAGTTATCAGGGAGATCCTGGTAAACACCGGTTACTTTTACATTATCGCGGTTGTCAATTTTTAGTACTTTATCTATTGGGTCGGCATCACCAAAATAAGCCTTGGCTGTTGATGCGGATAGCAATATAGCTGATGGATCATTTAAAGAATTACGCGAGCCCTCAATCATTTTTAGGCCCAGCAGTTCCGGTGCCTGGGGTTCAAAATAGCTACCCCATTCAGTCAATTTTTTATCGCCAATGGTTAAAATATGATTGCCGGTACCTGCGCTCATTACCACATATTTAAAATTACTGCCATAACTTTTGCGTAATTCATCAGCCAAAGGGTAAGGTACATTGGTCCAGGTTTGCACCTCGCCGTTATTGCTTACATTTTGTATTACCTGTGCTATATGATCGTAGTTGGGGTTGTCTTTATCGTAGGATACCTCATCATATATCCAAAGGCCTATCATTATGGCTACTGCCATACCAACCGATAAACCCACTATATTGATAAACGAATGCGCCTTATTTTTGATAAGATTACGCCAGGCTATTTTAAAGTAGTTTTTAATCATCCCAATATGCAGTTAATGAGTAAGTTATAAGTATTTATCCATCAATATAATGCCACAATTATAATTGGTTGATTATAAAATATTTATGATTGAGTCCGATAAAATCTTGTATCGTAACCGAACAACAAAACGTTCGCTTTTGGGCGATAAAAGAAGTTTTTTCAGGATGGTGAAGCAACAATACGAGTATAGCCCGATCAGTTACAATGATTTTCTGAACCAAAATGCAATAATCACATCCCCATCTTGTTGTACCCAACGGTTTCGCGGTACAACTGGGGAGATACATCGGCATTGGTTTTAAAAAAGCGACTGAAATAGCTTTCATCATTATACCCCAGCTCGTAGGCTATTTCCTTTACCGTTTTGTTGGTAAGGTAAAGCTCTCTTTTTGCTTCGATGATGATGCGCTCGGCAATCATGTTGGTGAGCGTTTTGTTGAAGTGGGTTTTGGTGATCTTTGCCAATGCCTTGTGCGATATGTTTAGCATATCGGCATAATTACTTACGGCGTGTTTGGTTTTGTAATGCTGCTCAATGTAATCCTTTAATTTTTGCAGAATGAAGGGTTCTTCGGTATTTGCAACCGCTAACGCCACATCTGGCTGCTGACTGGTTTTTAAGCGCGAAGCATTGATCAGGAAGATCTTGAGATAGGAGATCAGTAACTCATACTGTGCCAGCGCGGGGTTTTGCATTTCGGCTTTTACCTGCTCCAAAATATTGTTTAATAGAGCTGCGGTAGCTTCATCAATCAGCACATATGGTGGGTTATAAATATTATTGAACAGCACACCGTTGCAGGCTACTTCCTGCTGGTGTTTATGGATACAGAAAAAATCCGGGTGAAATTGCAGTGCTATGCCTTCTATTTTCCCATCAGCCAAAAACATAAATGGCTGATAGATCGCAAAGGCAAATAGGGTATTTTCCTGAAAGGAATATTCAGAAAAATCCGCCTTTACTTTACCGCTGCCCCTGGTAACCCAAATAAGCGAGTAATAGTTATTACGCTGCAAATGGTCAAAATAGCTGCTGTTATTAAAGGTAAACAGCTTAAACGCCAGGTTGCCTTTCTGCGGGTCAACTAAAGTAAAGGTGGATTGATCATTCATTGTCATTGTAGCTTACAACTTGCGGTCGGCCTCGGCAATTGGCAGGTCATTTATGCTGGCATACCTTTTTTGCATATAGCCTTTTTTATCAAACTCCCAAAGTTCGTTGCCATAGCTGCGGTACCATTGGCCTGCCGCATCATGCCATTCATACTCAAACCTTACCGCCATACGGTTTTCTTTAAAGCCCCAGAGTTCTTTCTTCAATTTATAATCCAGTTCCTTTTCCCATTTGCGGGCCAGGAATTGCTTTACCTCTTCGCGGCCGTTAATAAATTCGGTACGGTTGCGCCATTCGGTATCAATGGTATAAGCCAGCGAAACTTTCTCGGGGTTCCTTGAGTTCCACGCGTCTTCGGCGGCTTGTACTTTTTGCAAGGCGGATTCCATATTAAATGGAGGGATTGGGTACCTGATCTCGTTTTCCATTGCTTTCAAAATTTGTTCATCAAACATACCAATTCATTACACCGAATTGGTATGCCATAAGTAAATTTACAGTGTACTTGCTAAAGGAAAATCAACCGGAATTTCGGTTAAATTATGCAGGTAGTTCATTGCAGTTTTATCGCTGATCTGTAAGATCAGGTCGACAAGGTTTTCATTGGTATAGCCTTGTGCATAAAACGCATCAACCAGCTCACCATCTGCTTTGCCGCGTGTAGCGGTAATATTTGCGGCAAGGGCAACTAAGGCATTTAGTTTAGGATCGGTGCTGGTGCCTTTTCTTATGTCCAATAATTGCTCATCGGTAAAGCCATTCATTTTGCCCAACACTATATGTGCACTCTGGCAGTAAACACATTCATTAACCTGGCTCACAATAAGGTTAACCGCTTCTTTTTCTTTGTTGGATAAGGATGTTTTTGCATTTTGATAAGCCAGGAAGCGGGCAAGGCCATTATTGGAATAAGCGATGGTAGCATACAGGTTTGGCACAAAACCTAATGCCTTTTGCAGGTTATCAAATATGGCCTGGTTGGCGGGGCTTACTTCATCGCGGGTTGGTACTGAAAATGTAGTTTTCATTTTGTTGAATTTTATTGCTGTCGTTATTGACGATACAAATATTCAACATATAATCTCCCTGTAAAATGGACAAACAACGCATCCTTATGGACAATTTTTCAGCCTGCTGACAATAAAAACTATGGCGTGAAAATTGCGCATAAACTCAACAATGGAACAACTAAGTTTTTTTCCTGAAGCGGGGCAAAGTAAAGGCCTGCCGCCTGACCTTTTAGATTATCGCCCAAACATATTCAGCCCGGAGCAAAGCAAATACCTGATGAATAAATTCATTGCCGAAATGCCCTGGCAGCAAAAGATCATCAAGATGTATGATAAGCACCTGCTTACACCCCGGCTCACCGTTTGGGTAGGTGACCCCGGTACTGATTACACCTTTAGCGGCGAAAAATATGATCCGGTGCCATGGACAGATGAGTTACAAACTATAAGGGAGCGCGTGCAAATATTATCGGGTATAAATTTTAACAGTGTATTATTGAATTACTATCGTGATGGCAACGATTCAGTTGCCTGGCATAGCGATAACGAAGATGAATTGGGTAAACATCCCGTAGTTGCATCAGTAACCTTTGGGCAGGTGCGCAGCTTTGATATCCGCAATAAAAAAGATCATTCGCAAAAGTACTCGGTAAAGCTGGAAGATGGTTCCTATCTGTTAATGAAAGGCGACTTGCAGGAGAACTGGGAACACCGCATTGCCAAATCAACAAAGCCTATGAAAGAAAGGGTGAATTTAACGTTTAGGGTTATACACCATAAATAATTTTTCAAATCATAGCGATGGGTTTCAAACCCATCGCTATGGAAAATTCTGAATCAAATCCCCTTATTGCAGCAGGCAACTAAAACCTTACCTTTGCCGTTTATTAAATAAATTAGATATTGGATACGCCCAACCCTAAGAAAAAGGATTTTGATTTTGCCGCCGGCGAGTTATTGCTGGTGAACAAACCCTACAAATGGACCAGCTTTGATGTGGTTGGCAAAATACGTAACTCCTTTAAGCCACTTAAACTAAAGGTTGGCCATGCAGGTACGCTTGATCCATTGGCTACGGGCTTGCTCATCATTTGCACCGGTAAAATGACCAAGCAGATAGATACCTTCCAGGCTGAAGAAAAGGAATATACCGGCACGCTGATTTTAGGTGCGACCACGCCATCATACGATATGGAAACTGAGCCGAATGAAAAATTTGATATCAGCCATATTAACGATGAGCAGATAAAAGCAGCCTGCGCGCAGTTCACAGGCGATATTCAACAATATCCGCCAGCACATTCGGCCATTAAAATTGATGGGGAACGTTTATATGAAAAAGCCCGTCGCGGCGAGGAAGTTGAACTTCGCCTTCGCAACGTAACTATAACTGAATTTGAAATAACCCGTATTGAGCTGCCCGAAGTTGATTTCAGGGTGGTGTGCAGTAAGGGAACGTATATTCGCTCGCTGGTAAATGATTTTGGCAAGGCATTAAATAGCGGGGCATACCTGTCGAAATTAAGGCGCACACGCAGCGGTAACTATAAAGTTGCTGATGCCTGGGAAGTAATGGAACTGGTTGGCACCATACGTGAGTTAAAAGCACAAACCGAAGCTTAAATTATTATTTTTGTTTGCATTCTGACCCTATATCTATGAAGATCTATCATCACATTGATGAATTTAAAGCTGTAAACAATGCCGTAGTTACCATCGGCACGTTTGATGGCGTACACCTCGGGCACCGCAAAATTATAGCAAGGATAAAAGAGCTGGCTGACGAAATTGGTGGCGAAACCGTAATTCTTACTTTTTTTCCGCATCCGCGGATGATCTTAAACCCGGAGGATGAAAGCATCAAACTCATCAATACAATAAATGAAAAAGCTGCTTTGCTGGAACAATTAGGTGTAGATCATTTAATTATTACCCCGTTTTCAAGAGATTTTTCCAACCAAACGGCTGAGGGTTATATCCGCGATGTATTGGTAAATAAGATCGGCACCAAAAAAATTGTAATTGGTTACGACCATCGTTTTGGTAAAGACAGGCAAGGCGGACTGGACGATCTTTTAAGATTAGGCCCTGTTTATGGCTTTGAGGTTGTTGAAATACCTGAGCAGGATATTAACGATGTTGCCGTAAGCTCAACACGTATCCGCCATGCATTATTGGAAGGTAAAATTGAGTTGGCCAATACCTTTTTAGGCTACCCATTCTATATCACCGGCAAAGTGGTGCGCGGCGACCAGATCGGGAGGCAAATTGGTTACCCGACTGCTAACATTGTAATTGAGGAACGCTATAAGCTCATTCCATCCGATGGCATATTTGCCGGTAAGATCAACATACAGGGCAAGCTATATAAAGGCATGGCCTATATCGGTAGCAGGCCTACTATAAACGGTATGTCGCGCAATATAGAGATAAATATTTTTGATTTTAACCAGGAGATCTACAACGAGCAGGTTACGCTGCATTTCTATAACTACGTTCGCGGCGATATAAAATTCACCGGTCTTGATGAACTAAAAGTACAACTGGCACAGGACAAGGTTGATGTCCTTGAACTTTTGAGTGGGCAGTAGGCAGTTAACATATGCAAACTCAATCAACCAATCAACTAATGTTTAAAAACATGCAGATAAACCTGCTTCACCACGTGGTATGCGGCGAAGCCAAAGAATAATAAGGCAATTGACGTATTAATAATCCGGGTACTCAGCGCGAACTTACTTTGTATATATGCGGCAAACTTTGCATACAGGAACAGGCATAAAAAAGCCCCGGCTGCCGAACCGACACTAAAAATAACCAAAGCCAGTTTGCCATCCTCAATCCACTCATGAGTAATTAAATAGGTGCCTGTTATCATCCAGAAGGGGATCTGCATCGGGTTTAAAAAGCCTAAAAGAATGCCATATTTTATACTATCATGTTCCGAATATGTTTTTTGAGGCGGTTTATTACGGTGTGCCCAGGTTATTACCCCCATTACAGTAAATAAAACCATCATTACCCAGTCAATAATAACATCAAGCCTTACCTCGCCCGATAGCCACTTGGCTGCATGCATAATAAAGTAGGTAAAAAAGAACTCTACGCATGAAAATGCGATTATAAACTGCACCGCCTGCCTTAAGCCGCGGTTAACGGTGATCTGTACAAGGGTCAGATTAATGTTCCCCGGTGGAATGTAACCAATAAAATTGGCTATCAGCCCGATGAAAAAGGTAAGGAATATCATTGCCGTAAAGATATGGTGTAGATGTGCAGATATGCAAATTCGTTTGATGTGCGGATGTGCAAATCTGCAGATGTGTAAATAACCCCTTGTGTCATTGCGAGGAGGAACGACGAAGCAACCTCATCGCGTTTAATATGCAAGCGACGAGGTTGCCGATCCGCTGCCAGCGGATCGCAAATGACATTTAGAATAAGCGCATCCACAAAAAGTTTCACAACAAATCCGCACATTTGCAAATCCGCATATTTGCACATCGAACACAACATGCCTGTAGATAAAATTGTTTCATTACTTCCTGCCGCTACCGAAATAGTTTGCGCGCTTGGCCTCGAAGATAAGTTGGTGGGCCGCTCGCACGAATGTGATTACCCTGAAAGCATTAAACATTTACCTATATGCTCTGAGGCTAATTTCCCTGATGATTTAAGCAGTGCCGCTATTGATGTTCGGGTAAAGGAAATACTGGCTGATGCGCTATCGGTTTACACCGTTAAGCGCGAAGTGATCAAAGAATTGATGCCCGATGTTGTGCTTACCCAGGCACAATGCAAAGTTTGCGCGGTGTCGTTAAAAGATGTGGAAGAAGCGCTGGATAATTATTTGGATAAACGCGCGTATATCGTATCACTGCAACCCAATACGTTTCAGGATATATTTAAGGATATAAGAACTGTGGCTACTGCTTTAAATGTAGAGGGTGACGGCAATACTTTAATTGAAGATCTGGAAGAGCGTGTAGATATCATTCGCCATAAATTAAAATATATTGAGAGCAAGCCAACCGTTGCCTGTATTGAATGGCTGGAACCGCTTATGGTATCGGGAAACTGGATTCCCGAACTGGTAAACATAGCCGGGGGTACCAGTATTTTGGCTGAGGCAGGTAAGCATTCGCCGTTTGTTAAGTGGGAAGATATACAGCAACAGGATCCGGAAATTATTGTGGTGATGCCTTGTGGTTTTTCTATCGAACGCACTATCAGGGAGATCGATCTATTACTTAATCTGCCCGGCTTTGCAGCAATGAAAGCGGTTAAAAATAACCGTTTTTATATTGCCGATGGTAACCAGTATTTTAATCGCCCTGGTCCGCGGATAGTTGATTCTGTTGAGATATTGGCGGAGATCATTCAGCCTAAACTTTTTAATTTTGGCTATGAAGGTGATGGCTGGATAAAATTTTCTTTTTAAAATAATTTAAAAAGTATCGCAATCATCTTAAAAATAGTATTTTAGTTTTTCTTTTCCTATTAAACTAATACTGAATTAAATATGCGCCGCGTCCTTATCCTGATTTTTGCAGTCGCTTTTTGCATTAAAGCCACAGCCCAAACCCCTGTTCCAAATTTTGACGCCCATAAGCTGAACATCAGCTGGCAGGCCATACAAAATAATTACCAGAACAAAACTGAATCGTTAAATGCCTTAACTATTACCAATACCGGCAAAACTACCTTGCCTGCGGCGGGATGGAAATTGTATTTTAATTCGGCGCGCGGTATTGCCTCGGCTACGGTTAGCGGTAACGCGGTCATCACCAAATTAAATGGCGATTTATTCACCATAGCCCCAACTGCAAGTTTCACGGCCTTACAGCCCGGCGCATCAGCAACCATTCAGTTTGTAAGCGATGAACTGGTCATTAATTTTACTGATGCTCCCGAAGGCATTTATCTCGTATGGGATGCACAACCCGAAAAAGGCTATGCCACAGGCGATTTTACGGTATTACCATTTAAACCTAATTATCCTGGCCTGGTTACCCCGGCTATCATCTATAATCAGAACCAAAAAATACAGGATGTACCCGAGCAGCAGCTGACGAAAATATTCCCTACCCCGGCAAGCTATAAGGAAACTACCGGTTCCTTTAACCTAACAACCGATGTTCAGTTTACAACCGATGCCAAATTCTCTAAGGAAATATTAGGCCTTGAAGCTGACCTGCAAACCTTGTTCGGCAAAAAGCTGGCGAGCAAATCAGTGGCGAACATCATCAGCCTAAAATATAAAGACGGCCTGGGCGATGAGGGTTACGAACTTAGTGTACAGCCAACCGCAATTACCATCAGTGCCACAAATGCAGCGGGCGCTTTCTATGGCATCCAATCATTAAAAACATTAATACCTGCATCGGCTTATACTCATGCAGAAAAGATAATAGAAATACCTTGTGTTGAGGTTAAAGATCAGCCGCGTTTCCCGTACCGTGCTTTATTGCTTGATGTTGCCCGTAACTTTCAAACCAAAGAACAGGTGTTAAAGCTGCTTGATGTGATGGCGCTGTACAAACTAAATGTGTTCCACTTTCATTTATCAGATGATGAAGGATGGCGCATTGAGTTGCCAAGCTTGCCTGAGTTAACCCAAATCGGCTCGCAACGCGGCCATACTTTGGATAGCAAAAACTTTTTGCCCGCATCACACGGCTCAGGTCCGGAGACCGGCAAATTAGCAGGCAGCGGTTATTATACCCGTGCTGATTATATCGAGATCCTGAAATACGCTACCGCCCGTCACATCGCAGTAATGCCCGAGATCGAAACGCCCGGCCATGCCCGTGCATCTATCAAAGCTATGGATGCCCGTTACCGCCGTTTAATCGCCGAAGGCAAACAAGCCGAAGCTGTAAAATATTTACTGCATGATCTGAATGATAAATCGGTATATAACTCGGTGCAGTATTGGAATGATAACGTGATCGATGTATCGCTGCCATCAACTTATACCTTTTTCGAGACGGTGATCAGTGATATCGCAGGCATTTACAAAGAGGCCGGAGCGCCATTATCTACCATACATTTTGGCGGCGATGAAGTGCCCGCGCATGTTTGGGAGCAGTCGCCAGCTTATTTAACACTAAAGGCCAGTCACCCTGAAATAACCAATACCGGCGACTTGTGGTACTATTTTTACGGCCGCATTAATCAATTGCTAAAGGATAAAGGTTTAACCCTTGCAGGATGGGAAGAAATGGGCCTGCGCAAAACCGTGCTTGATGGCAAACCTGATTATGTGCCAAACCCTGATTTTACCCCATATCACCTGCAAACCGAAGTATGGAACAACTCCATAGGCAGCGGGCAGGAAGATCTGGCTTATAAACTGGCAAACGCTGGTTATAAAGTGGTGTTGTCATCAGTAACTAACCTGTATTTTGATATGGCCCATTACAAATCATTTGATGAGCCGGGCTATTACTGGGGCGCTTTTGTTGATATTGATAAACCTTTCTCATTCATTCCTTACGATTACTTTAAAAACACCTCTGTCGACCGTGACGGACTACCAATAAACAAGAGCATTTTCATAGGCAAACAACGCCTTACCGATTATGGAAAAACCAACATAGCAGGATTACAAGGTTGTTTATGGGGCGAAAATATTAAAACTCCTGAGCGTATGGAGTACATGATCTTCCCATCGGTATTAGGTTTAGCCGAGCGTGCCTGGGCGCAGGACCCGCAATGGGCAACCGAGCCGGATACAGCTAAAAGCAGTGTCTTATACCAACAAGCGTGGGCGAACTTTTTAAACGTATTGGGTAAACGCGAGCTGCCCCGTTTAACTTATTTAAATGGCGGTTACAGCTACCGGATCCCAAAACCGGGTGTTATCATGCGCGGCGGCGAATACAAGGCTAACATGCAGTTCCCGGGCTTTACTATCCGTTATACAACCGATGGAAAAGATCCTGACACCAAAAGCAAAGTTTATAACGATGCTGTTACAGTGACCGGAAACAACGTAAAATTCCGTGCTTTTGATAATAAAGGCCGCGGAGGCAACGTTTCGGAATAAGTTAAACCAACCAAAGCGATAGGCATATTTTTTTCGCGAGATATGCCTGTCGCTATACTATCCGATTACCTCCAATCCGGATAGGTTATGTACCTACGGCACATAAATATTCCCCATTTATACTTCTACTACCAATATTTAACCCCTACGGGGTTGGTAAGGCTTTTTATTTTTTTGTCTCGATGATGAGCACTTTCATCGGCAGCTTACCGCTGTTTATCACCTCGTGGGTTTCGGCTTCGCTCCAGAACGAGGTTCCGGCAGGTGCTTTTTGCGTGATTGTTTTACCATCAGCCCCGGTTATGGTAACATCAGCATCGGTTAATAAAACGGTAAGGTGCGCCGGATGACTATGCTTGCCTTTCCCGCAAACGCCTTCGCCCGGCAGGCTGTAATATTGGGTTACTTTTACCTTATCGTTATCAACCAAAATTTTTGGCTGTTCGGTTTGCGCTTTTGCACGCATCGTTATTAAACAAATAAACAAGCTGAAGAGAATAGTGATCTTTTTCATATCATTGACAATTAATGCTTTAAGATAATTTAAATTATTCAATTGCCAATGTTACGCACAAAATATTAAGCTGTTGTGTTCACAAGTCTTGCTCCGTTAGGAGCAAAATATTGGTAGAAAAACCAACAGCCCCATCTTTCGCGCCGTAGGTGCGAAATTAATACGCAGACATGCAAGCGCAGATATTATGTACCTACGGCACATATGTCGTTTTTGATTTTATTTTTCTACCAATATTTAACCCCTACGGGGTTGGTAAAATGCAGGTATCAATCTTAAATGGTCACCTTAATCCCTACATAATAATTACGCAATGGCGCAGGGTTATAATAGCGGTTCCCAACAGCGTTAAGGTCATCGCCCAAACTGTAATTTTCGTTCAGGATATTATCAACCCCGCCATAGATCTCAAACTTGGTTTTGTGGCTGAACAAATGCTGCCAGCCGATTTTGGCTTCCAGTAAATTATAGTGCGGCGCAAAAACGGTATTGCCATCATTAAGCGGCAGGCGCGAGGTATAATTATGCTGGATGAAAAAATACAATGATTGTGGGAATCTAACCTGCAAACTGCTGATCAAGACCTGTTGCGGAACGCCTGTTAATTGGTTATGCGTACCGCTGAAAGTAAACTTATCCAGCGTTATCGACTCGTTAAACTGCAGACCTCGTATAAAGCTATCATCATTTTGCCTGATGAGCCAATCGGTAAAATACAATTCAAAACCGGGTTGGTTAGTCCCTCCCGAGTTTAGATAAGTCTCGGTTTCATCAGGGTTGATATGCAGTATAATAGCATTATGTAGTTTATATAAAAACACCGAAGCATCCAAAAATATGCTCTCATCATCATTACGCAGGCGGAAACCCGTTTCATAGTTCCAGCCGTATTCAGCCTGTAAATTAGCGTTGATCACGTTGTCGGTAGGGCGGATCTCGGCAGTAGTTGGCGTTGAGTAACCACGACTTACCGAAGCCCGCCATGCAAAATTATTGATGATCTGGTAGGATAGCGCCAGCCTTGGCATCAGCTGGGCGGTAAAAGGGCGGTTGGTAAAATCAGGCTCATCATTCGGGTATACGTTCCTGAATTTATAGTCATAAAAATTAAGACTCATTGCAGCTTCCACATGCAGGCGCTTGTAAAAATCGGCGCTGTAACGAGCGAAGAAGAAATGCTGGTTGGTGTTTATCTTATCCAGTGTTTGGGCAGTATCGCGCGTACCCATATTATTGCCGTAATTGTTAATATCCGAGTTAGTTTGCTGCCATTCCAAACCTACGTTTGCCTTCCAGCTATAATTAGGGTGCTGTTGCCCGGTCAATTCAAAATAGGTACGCATACCGAAAGTGCCTTCATAGCGCTGCTCATAATTGGTGATGAAGGGGTTATAAAAATCAACATAACTGCCATACACAGCCAATACGTTCCTAATGTTATCGGTTATATGCGCCTCGTTCACCAAACCGCCCATCAGCATTTTTGTGCCGATGGCTATTTTCTGCTCAATAGCACCGGGTATGGTTTTGGTAGGTAGCCTTGCACTGCGCGGGTCGGCCTCCATTTGGCTCAGGGTTAAACCGCCGGGCGTTTTATAAAATAGGTCGGAGTAAAAGGCGAGTATTTTAAGGTTATCTTTTGGGCTGATCTTCCACCTGTCAACCACCTGGAAATAGTTGCGGTACATACTGCTATTTTGGCGATAACCACCATAAGTTTCATAAGCCTGGTTTATATTCAGTTGGTTATTGGCATTATGATCCTGAAAAGCGAAACTCTCATGCAATAATGAGTAAGAGCCACCATCAACTGCCGCGGATACAAAGCTGCTATCGGCATAACGGTTTACCGGGCTTATCAATACAACACCGCCGGAGTTCGCGCCGAACAAACTGCCATCCGGGCCTTTTAATACCTCGATGCCCTGCACACTGTTTACATCAATGGCATTAAGGTAAGTGTTACCGCCTGCATCGGTAAGCGGGATCTCATCAAAATAAATTTTCACATCACGGATACCAAATGGCGAGCGCAGCAAACTGCCCCGAATAGACAAGCGGTAACTGCCCGGCGACCGCTCCTCCATACGCACACCGGGTATGGTATTCATGGCTGATACTAATGAATTATCGGGCTGCAACTTTAATTGTGCGGGAGTAAGTACGCTAACTGATGCCGGAACTGCCAGGACTTTCTGTTCCGAAAGATAACCCCGCACTGTTACCTGGTTCAATTTCCGGGTAGTATCCTTTTTTAAAGAATCAGTCTTTTTTTGGGCGAATAAAGCGCCGTTGAATAGTAGAAAAAATATTAAGATAGCGTAAAGTCTGATCACAAAAGGCGGTTAAGTATGTGTAAAAATACGATTTGTTTTTTCTAATCCTCATTGTCATCCTGAGGAACGAAGGATCTATCCACCATCCTTTACATGCAGTTTACAAATGGGCAGATCCTTCTTCCCTCAGGATTAAAAATCTTATGATGGCGCGTTGCATGGCGTAGAAACCCACCCCTGCCTTTGCGCACTTGCTTACACGCCCCCCTCCGAGGAGGGGAACTTAAATTTAGAGCATCTATTGCACACTTACCCGCCAGATTTTATTGCCCGAATCATCAGCAACCAATATTGATCCGTCCTTAATTACCGCTATCCCGACCGGGCGACCGTAAACTTCCTGTTTAACCGGGTCGGCTATAAATCCGATTAAAAAATCTTCCATAACTCCTTGTGGTTTGCCGTTTACAAAGGGAATGAAGGTTACTTTATACCCTACCAGTTTTGAGCTGTTCCATGAGCCATGCTGCCCTATAAACGCGCCGCCCCAATACTTTTGTGGGAATGTTTTACCTGTGTAAAAAGCCAGGCCCAATGAGGCAGTATGTGAGCCTAAGGCAAAATCGGGTGTGATGGTTTTCTTGACCATATCGGGCCTTTGCGCACCATTTTTAGGATCGGGGTGCTGGCCGAAATAGGCATAGGGCCAGCCATAAAAGCCGCCTTGCTGTACACTGGTCAAATAATCGGGCACTAACTTATCGCCGAAAGTATCGCGCTCATTTACCGCTGCGTACAGCACATGTGTTTGCGGCTGAAAATCTATCCCGGCAGGGTTACGCAAACCGCTGGCATAAATACGGTCGCCGGTACCATCAAGGTTTATCTCCAGTATATCAGCCCGGCGTACTTCGTTTTCCAAACCCTGTTCGGCATCGTTAGTGCCTGACCCTACCGAAACATATATTTTACTGCTATCGGCATTGGTGCGCAGGTTGCGTGTCCAATGGTTATTATATCCGCCGGCAGGCAATATTAAAATACGTTTGCCGGGAGCGGTTAAATGCGTTTCGCCGGTTTTGTAAGGATAGCGCCAAACGCCATCGGTATTGGCCACATAAAAGTATCCGCCCAAAATAAGCATACCAAACGGTTGGTTTAGGCCGCTTAAAAAAACTGTTCTTACATCAGGTATACCATCACCGTTTGTATCCCTTAACAGGATAACATTATTGGCGCTCTTATTCAGATCTTCTGATTTTGTTGCGCCAATAATAGATGCACCTATTTTTTTAAGTCCTTTTATTTCCGTATTCGCTTCGGATACAAATACATCCCCATTATTAGCCACCAAAATATTGCGTGGATTATCCAATCCGCCTGCATATTCGCTCACCTTAAAACCCGGTGGTGCTATTGGCGTTTTACCGGCAGGCCAGCCTATAACCTTGCAATAATTGCGTACAGATTTTGTTAAAAATGGCGGCGGTAAATCAACTACCTGTTTACCTGAGTCGGTAACTTTATCGGCAGTGCTATAATTCACCTTATTTTGTGAACAAGTGCAAAAAATTACAGCACTAATTGCAATTAAAAATATTAATTTGCATCCTCTAAAATTTCCAGTTAACTTCATTAATAATTAACCAGTTGTGAATTCTTTTGTTTGTACCCAAATCTGTTCGTTTGTAACAAACGTTATATAGTAATAGCATACCGTATCAATGAAAAAAATATATTTTTGGAGATAAACTATTGTGACCCCTGAACATTGATGCGCCTTATAATTTTTACCATTCTATTTCCTCTAATACTAACTGCTGCAGCCTTAAAGGCAAACGCACAGACTTCAATAACCAGTTGCGACGGCAGTTTAGGCGACCCTGTTATCAATCAAACCTTCGGTTCAGGTTCAAACCCCGGCGCTCCGTTACCGGCTGGTGTTACCAACATGATCTATACATCAAGCAATTGCCCTAATGATGGTTATTATACCATTGTTAACAGTGTTAACCTCAATCAAAATTGTCATCCTACCTGGCAAATTGTAACATCAGACCACACGGGGAACCCCAACGGCTATATGATGGTAGTTAATGCATCAGCACAGCCAAGCGTTTTTTTTACACAAAGTGCACCAACCTTATGCCCAGGCACTACTTATCAGTTTTCTGCCTACATACTTAATCTCATAACGCTTGCTGCCAGTGGTCCGGGGGTTAGCGAACCCAATATTACCTTTTCCGTATTAGCTTCAGATGGAACAGTGTTGGCAACTAAATCAACAGGTACGCTTGCCTCAACACAAACCCCGGTTTGGAACCAGGAAAGTTTATATTTTACTACGCCCGATAATATCTCATCGGTAACAGTTGAAATGACAAATAATGCTCCCGGGGGCAATGGCAACGATTTAATTTTGGATGATATCACCTTCAGGGCTTGCGGCCCGGTAATTGATGCCGGGTTTGGTTCCGTTACAGGTTCAACAGCTCAACCGCTATGCCAGGGAACCAATGCCACACTTACTTTAACTGCCAAGGTTGAGGGTAATAACAACCCCAACTACCAATGGCAATCCTACCATACCAATGGGGGTTGGATTGATACAGCCGGACAAACGGCCTCCTCTCTTAATGTTGTTTTTCATAATGCTGTGCCAGGTTCGTATCAGTACAGGGTAGGTATAACCAACGGAACCAGCACATTGGCCAGTTGCCGCACCTATTCGTCACCGTTAACGGTTAATGTTTCAGCAAATCCGGTAATAGGCGGCGTTCCGTTATCGCAATCAGTATGTGAAGGCGATACTGTAAGTGTTTTAGCAACGGGCGGGGTAACCTACCAGTGGTCGGGGCCTAATTTAGCGCCAACCAGTCAAAATCCATTAGTTATTAATGGAGTTACGCAGGCAGATGCAGGTAAATATACACTAACCGCATACAATCAATATGCCTGCCCCACTACCACAACAACGCAAATTACAGTAACCCCAAAGCCTATTGCTACAATCGGTGGTGATGCCACTATTTGCGCAGGCAGCAGTACCCAACTTATTGCCAGTGGCGGTACGAGGTATGAATGGTCACCGGCCGGTAGTTTAAACAATCCTACTATATCCAACCCAATTGCTACCCCTGCTGATACGACTACTTACACGGTTAAAGTATATAATGATGCTGGTTGTTATGTTGCCGAAACAGCTACCGTAAACGTGCTAAAAACGCCTGTAGCCAATGCCGGGCCAAATAAGATCATAGTTCAGGGGCAATCTGTTAAACTTAATGGCAGTGCTCAAAATGGCGATGTTTTTTACTGGACCCCCGATGCTTATATAATTGGCGCTAATACACTAACCCCTATTGTTTCCCCTTTTCAGGATACTACCTATACACTGCACGTTACATCGGCAGCTAATTGCGGTATTGATAGCAGCAAGGTATTTATAAGGGTGTATCAACACATACAGATCCCCAATACTTTTTCTCCCAATAACGATGGTGTTAACGACCTTTGGAATATAGCGGCATTAAGCACTTACCCTCAAAGCTTAACGCAGGTTTTTAACCGTTATGGCCAGCAGATGTTTCAAAGCATTGGTTACGGTAAACCATGGGATGGCAAATATAACGGGCAATTATTACCCGCAGGCACCTATTATTATATAATAGATCTGAAAAACGATACGCCTAAAATATCAGGATGGGTAGTAATAGTGCGATGATCAGTTAAATCCGAAAAGGTAATTAAATCCCAGTTCATATTGTTTTAGCTTACCCGTATACCCCGAGCCGCCGCTGGTTAACGTTGCAGGGAAAGCATATCCCAGGTAAAACTCGTAATGGTTATCAATTACTACACCTGCTTTTATGGGCACATTAAACCAAAAGGTTGATAGTTTAGGGTATTTGTCTTTTACAGTTGTGGTATCTGACGAGGTGCGGGTAAAGGTGTATTTATTATAGGCCGACAGGTTTGCAGATACGCCGATATTAATATATGCCTTAAACTCTATTTCATTGTATACGTTATAAATCAGCTGCGGTGCTACGGAGAATGTGTACTGCTTAATTTTGCTTAAACTGTTTATCGCGCCCGACGTATCCCTGGTATCAGGAAAAGTGTATTTATTTGCCGAGAGCGACAGCTCCGTTCGAAACACCATCCGTTCTGTTTTCTTGTTCAGGAATACACTATAGCCGAATGATATTTTTGGCATGATTGAACTGCTTTTCGGGAATTTAGCCGGGCCATTCAATGCCAGCACATTGTCGTTTAAAATTATACCCGCAAACCACCAGTGGCGCACAGTATCAAATTTTTCCTTTGTATCGCCATTAATTGCCCTTGCTATTTTTACAAGGTCAACCTTTACATATTTTGATTTTGTTATCATGGTAGCCAACGTATCGGCATTGGCAACAGAATCCCTTTCGGCGGCTATCCGCTGATTTTTAACCTTGGCTATAGCGCTTTTACTAAGCTGCTTTGTTTTGTATGTTGTTTTTGATTTTCGCTTAACTTGTTTGGTAACAGCCACCTGGTTAGCAGCGGTGGCGGCGGCCATAGCTGCTGCGGCAGCGGCTTTAGCTTTAGCGGTATCAACAATCGGCTTATATTTTAGCGCCAGGTACCTGAACTGGTTGCGGTATGTTGTGTCTGTTTGTATGCCCCCAACGGTTTTACCCTGGTAATAAACCCTGTAAGCAAGTTCACGGGGCTCCTCATACATGCTTTCCGAAACGTAATACCTGGTTTTTATGCTATCGGTATAGCTAAAGAGCGTAACATTGTTGCCGGTGGTAAGTATTTGTAGAAATACATTTTGAGCTATAAAATTGGTATCTATCCCGGTTTTTAGCTTTTCTTTATCAACGTGATCCTGGCTGATATTTATAATGTATTTTCTGTAAGTATCACCCCCCTTTACAGCAAATTCTCTTGCAGTAAAAACTGTGAAAACCTGAACCGGGCTATCATGGAGCTCTTTTTTAAAATTTATCGAATCCGGATTTTTCTCCCATTTTTTGTATTCAATATAGCCTTTTATGGTATCACCGGTTAAGCTTACTACATAGCCATGTTTATACGTTCCCTGGGCGTTTGAAAAAATTGGAGCAAGAAGAATTAAAACTAATAAATAGTATAAAAATTTCATTGTGATCGCAGATTGGCAGGTTTAAAAATACCAAATAATATTGATATTGAAATATCTTTAACAATGAAAATCAGGCAATTAACCTTAAATAAATTAAAAATAATTACAAGGTTAATTCGCCGTTAATTAAGTCTTAAAAATAAACTGAAAATTAAGTGCAAAAAATCAGAAGGCAATGAATTTCTCTATCTGCTCATCAGTAAAACGGAGCGTATCCTCTTTAAAAAAATTGCCATTCTCATCCAGCTCGGTTTTAATATTGGCAATGTGCAATTTTAATGGCATTACATGCAGGTTTATATAATGACAAACCCCCGTAAAATGATCAATACCGCGAATATTGCCATATTTACCTGACGATACACCCACCAAAGCCGCCTTTTTTTCATAAAAACTGGTCGGAAAATCACAGGCGTCAATAAACACTTTTAACACGCCGGGGAAACTGCCATTATACTCGGGTATTACAAATAAAAATTTATCGGTTTGGGTAATAATATCCTGTATAGGTTTGAATTCTTCGCTTCGTTTACCGAACAAATCAGTCTCCAATAAATTTGGCGGCAACTGCATTAATGATAGCAAACCGGCTTCGGCACCCAATTGGCGCATTCTCTTATGGTAATATTGGGCTACTTTAAACGTTGTGCTTCCGGGCCTGTTGGTTGATGAAATTATTGTTATCATTTTTTATATAAGCGTTGCGGGCCGTATGTTGCAGATTGTGTGTAAGTAAGGGTAAAGTGTGAGTAAAATATCATTATTCAGCCTTAACCTGCATCGCCAAATCGCAATCAATTAGTTAATTTTGTATCTTAGCGCGGGCTAAAAAAACTTTACGAAGTTAGAAATTTATGTTTCTGTTTTCACTGGTTATAATTCCTGGTTTTTTAAATTTTTTGAATATATACAATGAGTAAAATAATTGCTTTAGCCAACCAAAAAGGTGGCGTAGGAAAAACTACATCATCCATAAACCTGGCTGCAAGTTTAGCCGTATTGGAATACCGTACGCTGCTTGTTGATGCTGATCCGCAGGCCAACTCAACATCGGGCATAGGGTTTGACCCACGTAACATTAAGAACAGCATTTACGAATGTATAATTAATGATATTAACCCGCACGATGCTATACAGCATACCGATACCCCAAACCTTGATCTGCTGCCTGCCCACATTGACCTGGTAGGGGCCGAGATTGAGATGATAAACCTGGAGAACCGCGAGTTTAAAATGAAGCATGTGCTCAACAGCTTACGCGATGAGTATGACTTTATTATCATCGACTGCTCGCCATCACTGGGTTTGATCACCATAAACGCTTTAACCGCCGCCGACTCGGTAATTATACCGGTACAGTGCGAGTATTTCGCGTTAGAAGGATTGGGCAAACTGTTAAACACTATAAAAATTGTTCAATCACGCCTGAATACCGAGCTTCAGATAGAAGGTATCTTATTAACCATGTATGATGTGCGCCTGCGCTTATCAAACCAGGTGGTTGAGGAAGTGAAGACCCATTTTGAGGACATGGTATTTGACACTATTATACAACGTAATACAAGGTTAAGTGAAGCGCCAAGCTTTGGCGTATCGGTAATTATGCACGATGCTACCTGCAAAGGCGCCATAAATTATCTTAATCTTGCACGCGAAATTATACGTAAAAACGGATTGGTTGTTGATGAAACTACCGCAACAATTGAAACAGCATAATAATGAGTAATGAAAAACGAAACGCCCTTGGAAAAGGGTTAAGCGCACTGCTGAATGATTCTGTGAATGTAATGCCCGAAAAGAACAGCGCCGTTTCTGCCCCTGCCGAAGTAAATAGCATGGGATCGGTGAACGAGATAAGGATTGCTGAAATTGAGGTTAACCCTTTTCAACCCCGTACCGAGTTTGACCAGCAGGCGTTAAGCGAGCTATCCGACTCCATAAAATTACAGGGACTGATACAGCCTATTACCGTACGCCGGGTAAATGCGCATAGCTACCAGCTGATATCGGGCGAACGCCGTTTGCGTGCCTCTAAGTTAGCGGGCCTAACGCAAATACCAGCCTATGTACGCACCGCTAATGACCAGCAAATGCTGGAAATGGCGCTTATAGAAAACATACAGCGCGAAAACCTTAACGCTATTGAAGTAGCATTAAGCTTTCAGCGGATGATAGAGGAGTGCAGCCTTAAACAGGAAGAGCTTGGTGATCGCGTAAGCAAAAACCGCTCAACGGTAACCAATTATTTACGGTTATTAAAGCTGCCACCTGCCATACAGGCTTCCATCCGCGATGGACAGATCAGTATGGGCCACGCGCGCGCGCTCATCTCTGTTGATGACCCTGCCAAACAATTATTTATCCATCAGCATATTATAAAGGATGGTTTATCCGTTCGTAAGGTTGAAGAACTGGTACGTGATATACAAAAGGCACCGGTAAAAAAAGAGGGCAAACAGCCCGAGCCCATGTCATACTCATTGCAAAAGATAGAGGATGACCTGGCTTCAAAATTTAGTACAAGAGTAAAACTTAAGGTCGGCAGCCAGGGAAAAGGTTCAATAGAGATCCCTTTTTTATCTGAAGACGATCTCGGGCGGATCCTTGAAATGTTGGATTGGTAAGAAATGTATAGATACCTGCTTATATTTTCGCTGTTAACGGGCTTTGCTTTTACAGCAATGGCGCAAAAGCCTGAAACAGATACCATAAGAAATAAAAAGGATAGCCTGAACATGAAGCGCGATTCGGCTACATCGAAGCGCTTTGTACCCAAAGTTACCAAAGAAGATAAAAAATATCACCCTGACAGTACGCACGACCCGCATAAGGCGGTTGTGCGCTCATTAATGATCCCCGGTTGGGGGCAGATCTATAACCACCAGTGGTGGAAAGTGCCCATTATATATGCCGGCCTGGGCCTTTTGGCTGATGTTGTTGTATTTAACCAGCGCGAGTACGGGCCACTGCTAATTGTGGCGCGGTATTATGAACGGGGAACAGTTGTAAAAACCACCGACCCGCAATATGCTTTGTATACGGCCTATGTTAATGCCGGCATACCTGCCCAAACCGTATATGACGAGGTGAATGGTTATATCCGTAACCGCGACCTGGGTATATTAGGTTTTATGGCCGCCTGGGGCATACAGGCAGTTGATGCCTATATCGATGCCAAATTTAAACACTCCTATACTATGGATACCGACTTCTCGTTCAATATCCAGCCTACAATAATTAACCAGCAAGCTTTTGCCATGCAAGGGTTTAACGGGCCAATTGTTCCGGGGTTAAAGCTTACTTTTGTACTTAAATAACCTGATACAAAACGGTTTATTTAAGCCTGTAAATCTTACCCATCACCCTAAAAACAAATAGCCTTACTATATACGGGTATAAAACTTACCTTTACCCATAAATAGGTTTGGTTTTAAGCGGGATAATTTGCATTATCGCCAAACAGAAATAAAAGAACAGCCAATGAAAATTGCATTACTAGGTTACGGTAAAATGGGCAAAATAATTGAGAAAATAGCCACCGACCGTAAGCACGAAATTGTATTAACCATAGATCATGATAACCTGCATGAACTTACTGTAGAAAACCTGAAAAAAGCCGATGTAGCCATTGAGTTTACTACCCCCTCATCTGTTTTAAGCAATATAAATACGTGTTTTGAGGCTGGCGTACCTGTAGTTGTAGGCACAACCGGCTGGCATGAACATTTGCCCGAACTGAAGGCGCAATATGAGCAAAACGGTGGCACTTTACTTTATGCATCAAACTTTAGCATTGGTGTAAATATATTCTTCCACGTAAATAAAATACTGGCAAAGCTGATGAACAACTACCCGTACTATGAAGTGCAGGTTGAAGAAATTCATCATACCCAGAAACTGGATTCGCCAAGCGGAACTGCCATAACCATAGCCGAAGGTATTATTGAAAACCTGGATGCCAAAAAAGACTGGGCAAACATTTTAATAAACGACGAGAACAATACCGTTGACGACAATGTTAAAAATGAGCAACTGCTGATCGAGTCGCACCGGATTGACAGCGTACCCGGCACGCATACGGTTATTTATGATTCGGAAGTAGATACCATTGAATTTAAACATACTGCCCACAACCGTAACGGTTTTGCACTTGGCGCGGTGCTGGCTGCCGAATGGATCAAGGATAAAAAAGGATTCCACTCCATACAGGACATGTTTGACTTTAGCAATTAATAAAATTTGCCTCCCCAATATTTAAAAAGAAATGAACTGGAAATTCTGGAACAGAAAAACTAAGAGCAAAACTGCCCCTAAAAAGAAAAAGAGCAAGACCCGTGAGTGGACAGATGCCATAATTTTTGCCGTAATAGCAGCAACCATTATTCGTAGCTTTTTTGTTGAGGCTTATACCATACCCACACCATCAATGGAAAGATCATTACTGGTGGGCGATTTTCTGTTTGTAAGCAAGCTGAATTACGGTCCGCGTGTGCCGATGACACCTATTGCGTTCCCGTTTGCACACCATACTATGCCGCTTTTGGGCACCAAGGCTTATTGGGATGGAATAGAACTGCCTTATTACCGTTTACCCGGCTTTAGCGATGTAAAAAAAGGCGATGTGGTAGTATTTAACTACCCAATGGATGCCGATTCGCCATACTACCGCCCCGTTGACAAACGCGAGAACTATATCAAACGCTGCCAGGGTGGCCCCGGCGATACTTTAAGTGTTGTTGACGCGCAGGTTTTTGTGAACGGTAAAGCCATGCCAAACCCTCCGGGCGAACAGATCGATTACAATTATTCTACTGTTGGGCAACAGGTGAATCCTGAAATATTGAACGACCTAAACGTAAGTTATTATAACCCTAACGATATGGGCGACCCAACCATGACGGCAGCATCTGCAGCCACCCTAAAGGGTTACTCGAACGTTAAAAACTTTGCACCACGCACTGAGCAAAAAGGTGTGGTTGATCCGTTTAACCCGGTTTATCCGCGCAAATATCCAAAATATTCATTGGGCGATAAGTTCCCATTGTTTAAGTGGAACGTAGATAATTATGGCCCTATCATCATCCCTAAAAAGGGCTGGACGGTAACTTTAGATAGCCTTACCTTCCCGGTTTATGGTCGTGCTATTGAGATATATGAACACAATAAGGTAAGTGTATCGGGTAATGATATTTTCATCAACGGCGTAAAAACCAATACCTATACCTTTAAAATGAACTACTACTGGATGATGGGCGATAACCGCCATGATTCGGAGGATTCGCGCTACTGGGGCTTTGTGCCCGAGGATCATATTGTAGGCAAAGCATTGTTTATTTGGATGAGTTGGGATGATAACGGATCATTCTTTGGCAAAATACGCTGGAGCAGGTTGTTCAATATTATTCATTAGCAATTGAATGAACTGGAAATTCTGGGGAAAGAAAAGGAAACCCAAAACGAGGAGGAATAAGAGCGGGAAAAGGGAATGGGTTGATGCCATAATTTTCGCCCTGGTTGCGGCACTCATTATCCGCGTGTTTTTTATAGAGGCCTTTGTTATCCCCAGCGGATCAATGGAAGGCACACTTTTAGTAGGTGATTACTTGTTTGTAAGTAAGGTTAACTATGGCGCACGAACACCTATAACGCCTGTATCATACCCATTTGCGCAGCACACTATGCCGCTTTTGGGCACCAAAGCTTACTGGAGCGGCTTGCAATTACCCTATTACCGCTTACCCGGCATTAGCCATGTTAAGCGGGGCGATGTAATTGTGTTTAATTACCCCATGGATATCGATTCGCCGCTATACAGGCCCATTGATAAGCAGGAAAATTATATCAAACGCTGCGTAGCTATAGCGGGCGACACCTTAGCCATCCTGAACGCCCAGATCTACATCAATAATAAGCCGGAACCCAACCCGGTAAACTACCAGCCTTCATATTTAGTGCATACCACCGTTACCGGCATCGATCCGGAAGCTATAAAGGATTTAGGTATTACCATCAGGCAGCAAATCACCCCCGAAGATGTAGAACTGCTGATGACACCACAAGCTGCTGAACATTTAAAGGGTTACCCGGCGGTAAAAAGCATCCATGAGTATTACCAGTTAAGAGGGGTTTACGACCCGGATATTTTCCCCCATGATCCGCGCCTGCGCTGGAACGTGGATAATTACGGCCCGATCATCATCCCTAAAAAAGGCTGGACGGTTAAGCTCGATACCCTAAATTTTCCAGTTTACCGCAGGGCTATACAGGTTTATGAAAATAATAAGGTGGAACTGGTTGGCAATGATATCCTCATCAACGGCAAAAAAACCAATACTTACACCTTTAAAATGGACTACTACTGGATGATGGGCGATAACCGCCATAATTCCGAAGATTCACGTTTCTGGGGCTTTGTGCCCGAGGATCATATTGTAGGTAAGGCGCTGTTTACCTGGATGAGTGTGGATAGCAGTAAATCATTCCTGAGTAACATCCGGTGGAAGAGGGTTTTTAGGGGGATAAATTAATACTTCCAAACCCCTAATCTGTCATCGAATTACTAAACCCTTACAGCAATGACATAATTTTAAATCAAAAACCCTACTCCGCTAACAGATCATCCGTTAACTTATCAAACTCATCAACAAACTGGGTGTAATACTCTCCAGTACCCGGGCCGCTAAAGCCGGTGTGTATTTTACGCACATCGCCTTTTTTATCAATAATGATGGTGGTAGGGAAGCCTTTAAAATCAGCCAGCATGGGCAGGCTTTTTTGTGGATCTCCCTTTCCTGGGGTATAGCCTGTTATTAATAAAGGATAAGGAATATTAAAATGATCTTTTAATTGCTGTACGGTACGTTGCGATTTGGCAAAATCTGTAGTGCGCTCGTAAGCTAAACCAATAATCTCTACCCCTTTAGGGTGATATTTAGTATAATAGCTGTTTACAAAAAAGGTGGTTTCATCCATACAATTCGGGCACCATGAGCCTAATATTTGCACAATAACAACTTTGTTTTTAAAACGCGCATCGCTTAGCGATACTTTATTGCCTTTAATGTCCCTAAACGTGAAAGCGATTTTATCATAACCGGGCTTTAACGCGGTAAGCGAATAGGCATCAGGCAGTTTGGCGTTTTCGTTTCTAACGGCTGTCCAATGGTCGAGCCCTGAATAGCCTGAGTACATTTTGCCATCAGTAAGTGTTTGGTCCGAGCTGATTTTGGCGGTAAATATAAAAGCGTGGCCACCATCAAAGCATGATAGATATAAACTATCCCCTGCTACAGAACCTTCCAGATAGCGATAATCGCCGGTAGTGGTTAAAAATGTACCGGTTAGTTTTGATCCTGTTTGTTTAAACTCACCAACAGTGGTATCTCTTTTATCACCATCGCCAAAAATTGCCGACCATCTGCCCGACACATTAAATGCAGACGCAGGGGTATCCTTAAAAAAGCGCCACGAGGCGTTTGGCTGCGCTACAAAATCCATTGTCGCATCTTTAGTGCCTAAATGTTTTATCCATTTACCCACCAAAAAGTTGGCTTCGTGCCTTAGCCTGAATTCAGAATCGAACAAAGGCATGTGAATAAAAACGGAATCGCCATCAACCTTTACATCGGTTACGAGTAGGCGTTCATCACCATTTATGATTGTGATCACCGGTTTGCCGGCGCTATCAGCTAAATTAAAATTAAAAGGCAGGTTATTACCCGCTGATGTTTTTAATACACCCCGCCAAACACCAAGCTGTAATTTGGTTTGCGCAAAGCTTGAACCGGCGAATAAAGATAATATCAGGAATAACAGCGTTTTACTTTTCATAGCAAATGCAAAGATCAAATGTAAACAAAAGCAATACTATTATTTCAGCACCTCGCGCGATATGACAATCTTCTGAATTTCAGAAGTTCCTTCATATATCTGTGTTATTTTGGCATCGCGCATTAAACGTTCTACATGATATTCCTTTACAAAACCGTAACCGCCATGGATCTGTACGGCTTCAATAGTGGTTTTCATGGCGGTATCAGAAGCGAATAGCTTAGCCATAGCGCTTGCCTGGCCGTAAGGCTTGCCATTGTCCTTTAGCCATGCGGCCTTGAGGCATAATAAACGGGCCGCCTCAATTTCGGTAGCCATATCGGCCAGTTTAAATTGTATAGCCTGCAAGTTTGAGATCGTTTTGCCAAAAGCAGTACGTTCCTTGGCGTATTGCACCGCCAGCTCATGCGCACCCGATGCTATACCCAGTGCTTGTGCCGCTATACCAATGCGGCCACCTTCAAGAGTGCTCATGGCAAACTTAAACCCAAAACCATCCTCACCTATACGGTTTTCCTTGGGTACTTTAACATCATTAAACATAAGCGAATGTGTGTCAGACCCGCGGATACCCATTTTGTTTTCTTTAGCGCCCACGGTAAAACCTTCCATTCCTCTTTCTACTATCAGCGCGTTTATACCGTGCGAGCGCTTGCTGGCATCGGTTTGCGCCATTACCAGGTAGGTTGAGGCCGAGCTACCGTTGGTTATCCAATTTTTAGTGCCGTTTAACAGGTAATGGTCGCCCATATCAATGGCGGTGGTTCTTTGCGAGGTTGCGTCAGAACCGGCTTCGGGTTCTGAAAGACAGAACGCGCCTATCTTTTCGCCTTTGGCTAATGGGACAAGATATTTTTGCTTTTGCTCCTCGCTGCCATATTTCTCGAGCCCATAGCATACTAATGAATTATTTACAGAAACAACTACCGAGGCTGAAGCATCAATTTTTGATAGTTCTTCCATCACCAGTACATATGAAATAGCATCCATGCCGCTACCGCCATACTGGGGCGATACCATCATCCCCAAAAAACCAAGCTCACCTAATTTCTTTACTTGTTCGGCAGGGAATTTTTGATGTTCATCCCTTTCAATTACACCGGGCTTTAATTCTGTTTGCGCAAAATCACGGGCAGCCTGTCGTATCATTTTCTGTTCTTCTGATAATTCGAAATGCATTTGGTTATAATTTATATATGGCCTACAATATAATACTATGCTTGCATAGTAAAAAGTTTTGCATAAAAAAAGAGAGCTCTTTTGAAGCTCCCTTTCCCCTAATTAATTTAAACTATTGATTAAACCCAAAACAAAGAACAAAAATTATCAGCTTGGGTGTCTGAGAATTCATTTTTATAGGTAGACGGTAGATTTGTTTTCATGGCGTATGTAGGCCACGAATATCTATACAAATGCAAAGCCATAATTTAGTTATTAGAACAAAAAAATTAATTTTTAGTTTCCTTAGCTGTAAAACCGGTTAAAAAAACATACCCGTACAACAAATAGGAATAAATATCATTTCTAATATTATATTTTTCAGATACCTTTATAATACTGTTGTGTTCAGGAAAACTAACATATTCCATTTTTTTATACACACTGTATTTAATTTTATACACGATTTAAATGACCTCACAAAAAACAATTATAAAGGCTATAGCCTTGTGCTCATTGGGCACCGTATTATTTAACTCCTGCAAAAATAATGCACCTGCAACCGTAGCAAACGACCCTGTTTACACCAACAGGGACACCACTGTAAAACCCGGCGACGACTTTTTTAAATATGCTAATGGCGGATGGCTCAAGAAAAACCCGATACCGGCAGCCTATTCATCATGGGGGATTGGTAATGTGGTAACAGAAGAACTACGTGATCAGCTTAAAAAAATAAATGAGGACGCCCTCAAGGCCGATGCACCAAAAGGATCGAACACACAAAAAATAGGTGATTTCTATTTTTCGGGGATGGATACTGTTGATATCGAGAAGCAGGGCCTGGCTCCGCTTAAACCAGAGATAGACCGGATAGCAGCTATTAAAGATACAAAAGACCTGGTTGATGAGTTTGCGCACCTACATACCATCGGCGTTTCAACCCCGATAGGTGCACAAGTTGCACAAGATTCAAAAAACAGCGCTAAAATGGTGATGAACCTGTGGCAGGACGGTATAGGCCTGCCAAATCGTGATTACTATTTTAATACCGATGCGCATAGCGTTGCCATACGTAACGATTATCAGCAAAAGCACCTGCCAACTTTATTTAAACTTGCCGGCTTAAGCGCTGCTGATGCTGACGTGGCCAGTAAAAAAACTTATGCCCTCGAAAAGTTTTTGGCCGATAGCTCACGCAAGCTGGAAGATCTGCGCGACCCGTACCATAATTATAATAAGATGTCGTTAGCAGGCTTGAGCAATGTCGCACCGGATATCGACTGGAAAGGCACTTTTGAGAAAATGGATTACAAGGGAGTGGATACGATAATTGTTGGTCAGCCGGAATATTACAGGGCGGTAAACAAGGCAGTTAAAACATATAGTATTGCCGATTGGAAAAATTACCTGCTTAAAAACCTGGTGAGCGATTACAGCTCATACCTAAGCAAGCCTTTTGACCAAGAGAGCTTCCGTTTTTATGGTACAGTGTTATATGGAAGCAAAGCGCAGTTACCACGCTGGAAACGTGTGCTTGACGTGGAGAATAGTTTAATGGGCGAGGTACTGGGGCAGATATTTGTAAAAGAATACTTCCCGGAAAAAACTAAGGACCGTTATGTAAAACTGGTTGAAGCTATGCGCGCCAGCTTTAAGGAGCATATTGAAAAACTGGATTGGATGAGCCAGCAAACTAAGGAAAAAGCCTACTATAAACTATCTAAAGTAACGCCGAAGGTTGGTTACCCCGATAAATGGAAGGATTTTTCAACCTTAACTATTGATCGCGGTCCGTACGCGTTGAACGTAATGCGAGCCAATAATTTCTGGCACCGGTTTGAAGCCAATAAATTAGGCAAACCAGTCGACCGTACCGAATGGGATATAACACCGCAAACCTATAATGCTTATTATAATCCATCAAACAATGAGATCGTACTACCGGCTGCACAATTCTCTATCCCCGGTATAAAGGATGAGGATGTTGACGACGCGGTTGTATATGGCTACGCGGCGGCATCAACCATCGGCCACGAAATGACGCACGGTTTTGACGACTCCGGTCGCCAGTTTGATGCTGATGGCAATTTGAAAGAATGGTGGTTGCCTGCTGATTCGGTTAAATTTAAGCAACGCGCCCAAGTGCTTATTGATCAGTTTAATGGTTACACGGTTTACGGTCTGCATGTTAACGGCAAAGCCACACAAGGTGAAAATATTGCCGATCTGGGTGGTATAGTGATAGGATTGGATGCCTTTAAAAAGACAGATCAATACAAAGAGGGTAAAACCATAAACGGATTAACCCCTATGCAGCGTTTCTTCCTGGGTTATGCGTTGGGATGGTTGGGGCAAGACAGGCAGGAATCATTACAAAGCCAGATATTAACCAATGAACATGCGCCCGGCTTTTTACGTGTAAATGGTCCGTTTAGCGATGTGCCTGAGTTTTATGAGGCTTTCCACATAAAAAAAGGCGATAAAATGTGGGTTGACCCGGCTAAGCGGGTGAAGATTTGGTAAGGTTGATTTTTAGTTATACAATTAAAAACGTCGATTTAAGAAGCAGAGGCCCCGAGCGATTCCCTCCCTTGGGAGGGGCAGGGAGGGGTTTCTGCGAAAGTTCATGGTAAATATGTCTAAAATCATCCCATATAATCCAAACCTAAAAGCTCTCGCACGTAACCTAAGAAAGGACATGACTTTCGGTGAAATTCTACTATGGAATGAACTGAAGGATAATAAGCTATTCGGCTTTGATTTTGACCGGCAGTGCTGCATTGATAATTATATAGTAGATTTTTATTGTAAAGATTTAATGCTGGCTATTGAAATAGATGGCATGTCGCATAATTACGAAGAGGCGTTTTTGAAGGATGAAGCGCGTCAACAGAAAATGGAAAGCTTTGGGATTAAGTTTTTGCGTTTTTCGGAAGCTGAGGTGAAAAATGATATTTTAAACGTGTTACGGACTATTGAAACTGAAATTTTGGTAATGTTGAGAGAGCATACGGATATTAAATTACCGAAAGATTTTGATGTCTCGTTGCTTGGCTAAGTGGTGAAACCCCTCCCTCCCCCTCCCAAGGGAGGGAATCGCACAGGGCCTCTCCTTTTCTTATCAATTTATAATATACTCGTTATATTTACTGCAAATGATGCAACTCATACACGCCCTGCAGCAATGGTGGCAACAGCAAAGTTTGCTGGAAGTAATAGGCGTAATAACCGGCTTATTATGTGTTTACCTGGCGGCAGTAAATAATATCTGGAACTGGCCCCTGGCTATCATCAGTGTGGCTATTTATATAGTTATTTTTTACGATACCCACCTTTTTGCAGATATGGGCCTGCAGGTTTATTTTTTAATAACCAATGTTTACGGCTGGTATTACTGGAGCAAAAAAGCAGGTGATGAAAAGAAAATCCCTGTGGCTGTCATCAACCGCAGGGAGATCGTATATTCTATTATCGCCATCATCGTGTTCACTTTTATACTGGGTTCACTATTAAAATATACTCCGGCTTCTTATCCTTATATTGATAGCTTTTGTACAGCCTGCAGCCTGGTGGCACAGCTATTCTTAGCTCGAAAGGTGCTTGAAAATTGGCTGATATGGATATTTGTCGACATTGTATATGTCGGCGTATATATATTCAAAGGCCTGCACCTTACGGCAATAATGTATGCCATATATGTAGGTATAGCATTATTAGGCTACCTCGACTGGAAAAAAGAATACAAAAAGCAAGTAAAGTAAAATCAGATCTTAATTATTTAATAGCCAAAACCATATCGTTAGTAATAAAGCTTTCTTCTCTGAAGCCGCTTTCTCGCACAATTTTTATAAAATCGTAATAAGTTTGCTTGTAGTAACTGGCGTTTATAGTTAGCTGTTCTCTGTTTGTTAGTATAAAAACCAACGCCTGTACCTTTATCAGCTTAAAGCCAGATTGATCAGCTAAAGAAACTAATGATTTCATGGTTTGCTGCAACTCATCAATATTATTTTGGTAGAGACACATTTTTACTTTCAACAAATAAAAGGATGCTTTCATAAAGGGGGTATAAGACTCTTTATCAGCTTCATATAAGGTTAGCGTATCAGCATAATTGCTTAATCCTTCGGCTGTTGTACTTGCCAGCAGGTGAGCATCGGTTGTTATCAGCTGCAAAAGGAAGCGGTATCCCTGTAAATGTTCAGGGTCATCTTTATAGACCTTGTTAAGCGCGTTGGTGAACCGCAGTAGCTTAACCGGGTTTTTACATATCGATAAAGTATAAATAGCCAGCAGGGATAAAATATCATTGGCATTATTTTTTTCGAACCCGCTTTCACTCATTGGCGGGTTAAAATAAAAGCTGGTTAGTTCGGCAAAGGCCTCTTTTTTCACTATGCCATATTTTAGAAAATAGAAGGCCGTTTCCAAACAGTGCAAAGGATTTATTGCCATCGATTGCATATCCTCTACCGGGAAGCTTTTCAGGTTTAGTATATACCCTTCCAGTTTATTCATATCCAGTTGCATAACAGCTATCGCCGCCAGGCTGGTATATATCAGTATCTTCTTTTTGTTTGATAATCCAAAGCGCAGCAGTGTTTGCAGTGCCTTAATGTAATCGGTATTTATAAATTCAAGGCCAAAAAAGTAGTCGAATAAACCATCGCTGCAATCCTGCCTGAAATATTGGATCATCGTTTCGGTTTTAGCCATTGATAAACAAGTTTTTTCAAGCATATCGCCTAAAAAAATGATGATCTCCGATTTCTCCCTGGCCGAGAGGTGTGTTTCTGCTAAAAGCTCAAAGCTTTCCTGCTGGCCTGTTTTTATAGTATAAATAATGCACCATTTAAGTATCGAAACTTTGTGTTCGTTTTTAAATGATGCATTAATTACGTTTATCAATTGCGAATTGAAGATGTTTTGATTGTTTGAAAGTAAAGTGTTTGCAATACTGTAATCTAAAAAGTTATTGTTTGTAAATTGGATAATAGTGTTGTATTGCAGATCGCGGCTCTTGTTCACCTCACGTATAAAACCTATCCCTAACAAATCATTATAGGCATGCGGATACTGCCTGATCAGGTCATTGATCATCAGCTTATCTACATCATAGCGAGCGTTTGCAAAGTCCATCTTACCAACAAGGGCTTTAACCAGCAGCATCTTTTCAGCAGAATGAGCGCCCAGGTATATTTTGTTTAAAATAAAAATGGATATCAGTTCATAAATGCACACGTGATCAACATTGTTAAGGGTAAAATCATCTTTGTGCTGCCTGTAATAAAACTGAAAATATAAGGGGTGATTAAAGTTATCGGCAACTTCAATACCTAAAAAATTCTCTATGGCGGGGTTTATATTAGTACACAGTTCTTTAATCTCCTGCAAATTAAATAAAGGAGCATTTATGGCCTGATCGTCGCCTACCATATAGCCATGAAACCACTTGTTTTTAAAATCCTCAATCTCATGCCGGTGATTTATCCAGGTTGAGGAACGCATGGTTAACACAAGTTTAAACGAATCATGAAACTGATAAAATGAAAAAACATCAAGAATTTGGTTAAATAACAGGTGGAATTGCTCACTCTTAAACATATGCTCGTCAAGACCATCAATTATCAAATAGAAATTCCCATTGTGTTTTTGTTTGATATCCAGTAAGGTTGAAAAATCATCCTCACAACCGTACCCCAGTAATGATAGCAGCCATTCGTTTATATCCTTACCACTTATAAAAACATTTATGAGGGCGTTGCTGCTGAAAAATAAAATAATATCATCATTCAGTCCCAGTAAATTCATGGCCATATGTTCTTCAACCCAATGGCATAATGCAAGCGTTTTACCATAACCAGCCGGCGCTGTTATTAAAGTGGCTGTGCAATCCTCTTTTAAAAAGGCATCAAAATGGTCGTCAATATATTTTCTTTTTATGGTTTGATTATAAGGTATGCCCGATCTGTTCTTTAAGGCCTGCAGGGTAAAGCTGGTTATTTTATCGGCGTTGTGTTTAATATTATGCCAGCTAACATCTTTTGAATCATGTTCTTTAGTTTTGTTGCTCGCATTTTTCTCACAAAAATCTGCCCAGCCCCCATAGTCGCAAAATTTCGCCATTGCGTCTAAAGTAAATAACGAAGGTTTAAATTTACTATACGCAAAGCCATACACCCGCTTTAAAGTGGTTTCACTTATTTGATGATTGGTTTTTTTGTAAATGAGTAATGACAGCGCTTTACAATCAGACGGGGAGATGTTTTTAAATCCACCCTCTGTTAGAACGAGTTTTTTTAAAGTGTCAAAATGCTGAATCAGGAAAGACGTCATAATTGGTTAGTTTAGTGTAAGGTTAGTTTAATGCAGATACTCTAGGTAAAGTACTTACGACATTAATGTTTCAATTGGTTTTTTCTTCTTAGGATAATATTAACTATAATTCGTCCAATATTAACCATTTGCTGTAGGCATTAGAGCCAAAGGTTGTAAATAGATAATAATGAACAAAATGAACAAAAAATATAACTGGTCTGATACTTTATACGTAACCAACACAAAAAATGATTACAATAGCGCAAAATATTTTCTTTTTAGGAATATTAATAAATTAGTAAAAAATAGAGCATGGCTCATAACTGTATTTTCATGGGAAAACCAATTTTACACAATGGTTAACAGTGCAGTTTTTTGAGACGTCGCCTTTCAATATAATTTTACCGGTATTATAATCGGAGGCTATTTCCTGTAAGCGGCGTTCAAGCGTTCGGCAAAAATCTTCATCCGTATCATAATTCAGAACATCCAGCCGTGTTTCCCCAGCAAGATTATATGGTTTTATTGCAGGCTGGCCACTAACTTTCAATATTTGCAACTTGATTTCATTGCTGATGAAAATTTTGTCCATGATAGAGGTTTGGTTAAAATGATTAAGAAAATTAATCATTTTATACATTCAAGATAGGCGATAAAGAAAATAAAAATAGGATTAGAGCCAGGTTTAAGCAATGTGCAAGGTGTGTTGTTTTATAATTAAGTGTTGTGTTTATTTTGATAAATATTAACTATTGATAAATTCGTATTGGGCCTCTCTCTGATGTTTTATTGTATACCACGTGGTAATAAATTATCCTAATTATAAAAAATGAACGACATCATCGTGCATGAAAATAATTCCGCACGCCGGAAATATATTAAACCAGGTAGTTTGTGCGTTATATAATAACAATCTGAAATGGTATATTCTTATACTATCTAAGCGTTTTTTCAATGAACGGAATGAACGGAAATTTATAGTGTGAACAGCATGCCCTATGCTGCTTGTAAGTGAACAAAGTGCATTCACGATATGCTAAAAGCGGTTATTAATTTTAGGTGCCTAATTAAAGCATCTAACCTTAATACCCGTGTCTATGAAAACTTTTACTCTTATTTACAAGCACATAGCTCTCTTATGCTTGTTGTTGTTAATGTTCGCAGCAAATGCTGATGCCCAGCGTATTTATGCCAGTGGCGAAGATCATGGCACATCAAGTGTATTATGCCTGGGTTGTACGGTAACCAATCCTCAATACGCTGATGATGGCAATATAGAAACCTATTCTACTTTAAATATAGGCGTAGGCGTAGCTGCTAATACATACCAGGAACTTATATTCGGCACCACCAAACTTGCCGGCAGTACACCGGTAACCGTAAAGTTAGGCACCGGTGATAAACTGGTAAGCGCCACAGTGCTGGGAGGCATCCAATTACAAGCTTACAACGGCACAACCGCGGTTGGCAGCCCGGTATTAGCATCAACACTACTTACCGCGCTTAGTAATACTGATCAGTTTGAGGTTAGTATTACCCCCGGTGCTACTTATGACCGTATCAGGGTTACACTAATAGGAGGGCTTGTAGGGGCATTAAGTAATTTATATTTATATGATGCTTTTTATAATGGCACTGCTGCCGGCGCGTGTAACTCGCCTGTTGATGAGTTGAACGGTATATCGTCAGGCTTACTTAATCTGGGTGCAAATATAGGCGGCGTAGCAAACCCGCAAAATGCTATTGATGGGAATTTAACCACCGCATCAACATTGTCTACAGCTATTGGCGCGGTAGGTGCTTACGCTCAACAAACTATTATATATGAAGCCCCATCAGTAAAGGGCGATTCTATCAGACTTACACTATCCGTACCCGGAGCATTGTTGCAGGCCAGCATATTGTCGGATATTACGGTATCAACCTATAACGGTGCAAATGGCACCGCCGAATCTTATCTATTAAATTCATCACTCTTATCTGTACAGATCCTTAATTCCGGAGCCGCCAATCCACAGGTTATAGTTACTTACGCGCCATCCAATGTGTTCGATCGTGTGCAAGTAACTTTAGGCGGCCTGGTAAATGTATTATCAACCTTAAATTTATACGAAGCCCAAAAGCTGATACCACGGCCTGTAATAAAGTTTAATAACACAGTAACCAACAATGCCTCAATATGTAATGGCAGTACTGCCACGCTAACTGCTACCGCGGTGCCTAATACCACATTTTTATGGTATGCATCGGCAACGGCAACCACCCCTTTATTTACCGGCAGCAGCTTTACAACCCCGGCACTAACAGCTACAACCAGCTATTATGTTGCAGCAATGCGTACTGGTTGTACCGATCAATCCGAACGGGCAAAAGTTACGGTAACTGTAAATGCCATACCGGCCAACCCGGTTATAACCACAAATGCCGTTACCGTTTGCCCGGGTTCATCAGCAACCTTTACAGCCAACGCGGTAACAGGCGTAACTATTAACTGGTATACCACCGCTACCGGTGGAACACCAGTTGCATCAGAGAACACTTTTACCACCAGCGCCTTAACTCAAACGACAAGTTATTATGCGGAAGCGGTGTCTGGTGGTACTTGTGTTAGTCCGGGCCGCACACAGGTAACCGCGACGATTAGTCCGCTGCCTGCTGCGCCAGCCCTTACAACGCCCAACCAAACCATCTGTGCAGGCGATGTAGCCGTGTTATCTATAGCCAGCCCTGTAACGGGAGCTACCTATAACTGGTATACCACCGCAACAGGAGGCACACCGGTATTTACAGGTGTAAACTTTACCACAGCGGCATTAAATGCTAACGTTACTTATTATGCAGAGGCAGTTAACGCAACAGGCTGCCCAAGCAGCGCACGCACGGCATCAGTTATAACCGTAACACCAAAACCTGCCGACCCAACACTGGCCGCTAATAATTTAACCATCAGCGCCGGGCAAACAGCCACCATACAGGTAACCAATACGCAAACAGGCAACACTTATAACTGGTATAGTTCAGCCACTGCGGCTACCCCAATTTTTACCGGGGCAACCTTTACCACTCCCGCCCTGTTTACCAATACGACATACTATGTAACAGCGGTTAATGCCACAGGTTGTCAATCGGCAGACCGTACGGCTATTACCATTAATGTAACCATTAACAATAACACGCCATGCTCATTTGCCAACGCGCAAACCAATGATGTAAATGGTATATGTATAGGCTGCGGCGTGGTTAACCCGGCGTTGGCAACGGATGCCGATACCACTACCGCCTCAACAATTACGGTGTTAGCGGGCCTTCTTGGTGCTTATGGCGAGCAAAATCTCACCTTTCAGCAACCGGGTTTTGCAGGCGATACTATTAAAATTGTTGTTGGCAGCACCGCTAACCTGCTTAGCGCAAGTGTGCTGGGCAACTTCCAGGTTATTTTATACAATGGTACAAACCAGGTTGCCAGCTACGCGCTTAATAACGCGTTGATTAAGGTGAGCCTGTTAAGCGGGGGCACCAAATATGCTATTTATGTGCCTGCACCTGCCGCTTATACCAGTGCTACCATCAGGCTAAACTCTGGCGCGCTAACAGCGTTGACTACCTTGCAGATCTATTACGCGTTGCAGCAATACCCTAAACCTGTATTTAGCTCACCTAATACTGAAATTTGTAAGGGTAGTACGGCAGTGTTGAATATCACCTCGCCTACTAACGGAACTTTCCAATGGTACACTGCACCAACCGGTGGCACAGTTGCCTATACCGGTACCAACTTTACCACTCCGGCATTAAATGCAAATACTACTTATTATATAGCCTATACCCGTGGTACCTGCGTTAGCCCTGTACGTTATCCTATTTCTGTTTTGGTTGATAACCCACCGGCAAACCCTGTGGTTACACCATCAACAACAACCATCATCAGCGGTCAAACAGCAACATTTACTGCTACAGTCGGCAATAACGTAACGGTAAACTGGTACAGCACCGCAACAGGCGGCACATCTTTATACACGGGTACAACATTTACAACACCTGCTTTAACTACGCCAACCACCTATTATGCCGAATCATCACTAGGCAGCTGTGTATCACCGGGCCGTACACCGGCTACGGTAAATATTACCCCTATTGTAGTACCTAATGTAACTGTTACTCCGGCTACGCAAACTATAGCCCCGGGTACAACAGCTACTTTAACTGCATCATCAAGTACACCGGGCACTGTATTTAACTGGTATACTACCCCAACAGGCGGCACCAGCATATTTACTGGCGCAACCTTTACCACGCCACCGGTATTTGCAGCAACTACTTATTATGCCGAGGCTGTGGTAACTGCTACCAACACAAAATCAGCTACCAGGGCAAGCGGTGTGGTAAATGTGAGTACATCGGCTGTGAGCCCAACACCTTGCGATGCCGCTATCGACCAGGTATCAGGCACCAACGGCTTATGCGTTTTATGTTCGATAAACAATGCCACCGGCGCTGTTGATGCCGACCGGAATACTTTCTCGCAATTAGATGTACCTGTAGGCTTACTTGGTGCGGGCGCTTACCAAACCCTGCGCTTTGCCGGAACAGGCCATGCTGGCGATACCGTAGTAATGGAACTGGGTGTACCGGGATCACTGGCAAGTGTAAGTGTACTTTCAGGCATAAGCATCTCTACCTATAATGGCACTGTTTCTAACAGCGACAGCTTTGCGATAAATCCATCACTGATAACTATTACACTACTTAATGGCACCAGCCGTTTCAGGTATGCATTTGTAGCAACCAAGGATTTCGATAGGGTGCAAATCACGCTCAACTCAGTAGCTAGTGTGCTCACCGCATTGAATATTTATGATGCATCGGAGGAAGTTGCCAAGCCCGTAATTACAACGTCCAGCATTACGGCCTGCGCAGGAACGCAGTCCACGCTCACGGCTACCGTACCATCGTACGTAACTGTAAAATGGTACACCACAGCTACAGGCGGTACACCAGTATTTACAGGATCAACGTTTAATACACCTGTTTTAAACGCTACAACAACCTATTATGCTGAAGCCAGTCGCACTGCCGATGGCTGTACCCAAACCGTACGCACCCCTGCAACAATAACAGTAACACCTGTGCCTGCCGCACCAGTAGTAGCCGCGCCAACGCAAACTGTATGTTCAGGATCACCGGCTACATTTACGGCTACCGCGGTAACAGGAGTTACCTTTAGCTGGTACGCTACAGCTACCGGCGGCACACCAGTATTCACAGGTAACCCATATACAACCGCAGCGCTTACCGCATCAGCAACTTATTATGTAGAGGCTAATGGCACCGGACAATGCGGCAGTTCAACCCGTACATTGGTTACCGCTAATGTGGCAACATCGCCATTGGTACCAACCGTTGCACAAACCCCGGTACAAACCTGTTCCGGTTCATCAGCTATATTGACTGCTACCTCAACACAAGCGGGCGTTACCTTTAACTGGTACACTGCTGCTACAGGTGGCACCCCGGTATTTACAGGTGCACAATATACAACGCCGGCACTTACCGCCAATACAACGTATTATGTTGAAGCATCGTTAGGAAGCTGTGTTAGTCCAACAAGGGCTGCCGCCTCGGTAAATGTTAACCCGACACCGGCCCAACCGGTGGTTACGGTTAACCCATCAAACGCGCAGGTAACAGCCGGACAAACAGCTACCCTAACAGCAACTTCAACTACTGCAGGTGCTACTTTTAACTGGTACACAACTGCAACCGGTGGTACGCCAGTAGCCACCGGGACCTCATTTACTACCCCGGCCCTGACATCAAACACTACTTATTATGTTGAGTCGACCTTAGCGGCAACCGGCTGTACAAGTCCGCAGCGTACCGCGGTTAACATTACCGTTAACACAATTTTTTCCACTTCGTGCGATTTTGCCTCATCACAAACTACCGGTAACAGCGGTGCATTGTGTATAGGATGTACGGTGACTAATCCAAATTTCTCAGTAGATCAGGATACTACTAACGTAGCCGTATTGAACCTGCCGTTATCACTATTAAATGCTTACACCAGTCAGGAACTGCTATTTAGCGATGCAGGTATAAAAGGCGATACCGTAAAAATAAGGATCAGGGTACCGGCAAGCCTGCTTACCGCAGGGATACTGGATCATATCCAGGTAGCATCGTACAGCAGTAACGGTACTGTTTATAACGGCGATCGCGTTAATGTAAGCAGTAGCCTGATTAAAATACAACTCCTGTCAGGCAATGAGGACGCGATCATCGAATTTGCGCCGCAGGTTGCTTACGATGCAGTTGAAGTAAGGCTGTCTAACGGACTGGTTTCACTCCTTAACTCGCTGGATATATTGTATGCGACAAAAGAGGTGGAACAACCTAAGCTTAGCGCATCAACAGAAAACATCTGTTCAGGAAGCACCGCTACCTTTACTGTGGCCAACGCCCGTACTGGTTTAACCTATAAATGGTACAGCACAGCCACAGGCGGTACCGCACTATTTACAGGTACAACCTACACCACGCCTGCCTTAACAGCTACAACAACTTATTATGTTGAAAGCAGCCGTACCGCAAACTCATGCCCTAATCCAAACCGCGTTGCAGCTACCGCTAATGTATCGCCATCACCTGTTAACCCGGTATTGGCACAAAGTACAGTACAAGTATGCTCAGGCAGCAGCGCTACTTTATCGGTAACCAATGCGGGTACTGCAATTGTACAATGGTACGATGCCGCAACGGCTGGCAATCTGTTGTTCACCGGGGCAAATTACCAGGTAACGCCAATTGCCAATGCTACTTATTATGTTCAGTTGGTAAATGGCAGCTGTACCAGCCCATCAAGGGTATTAGCAACTGTTGATGTTAACCAGTCGCCTTCACAACCGGGCGTACAAGCCGCTAACCTTACCGTATGTTTGGGCAGCCCTGCTATTATAAATATATTGAGCCCGCAAACAGGGGTTACTTATAAATATTATACCGCAGCCACAGGTGGTACTGCGGTAGCATCAGGCATAACTTATACTACGCCTGCTATCACCCAAAATACAATTTATTATGTAGAGGCCTCAAACACTGCCAGCGGTTGTATAAACACAGGCGGGCGTACACAGGTGAGCATATCAGTTACCAACCAGGTAACCGCGCCAACCCTGAGCGCTACACAAACCACGGTATGTAATGGCGGAAGCGCTACCTTAAGTGTAACCAGCCCTGTTGCAGGTATTACCTATAACTGGTACACTGCGGCAACAGCAGGTACGCTGGCATTTACTGGTACAACCTTTACAGTAAATAACCTTACCAGCAATGTATCGTACTTTGTTGAAGCTGTTAACAGCACCGGCTGTACCAGCCCAACACGTACCGAAACAGATATAACCGTACAGCCATTGCCAACACCTCCAACGGTAGTGATCCCAACTGGTGGGCTGTCTGTTTGTGCAGGATCATCAGCAAGCGTCAGCATCTCCAACCCACAAACAAATGATGTTTACAGGTGGTACGATGCTGCAACCGGCGGTAACTTATTATTTACCGGTACACAATTTAATACCCCGGCACTAAGCGCTGCAACTACTTATTATATTGAGGCTGCTACCGCAGGAAATTGTAACCCATCAACACGCACAGCAGTAACTATTAACATCAACGCGTTACCAAATGATCCGGTATTGGTGAGTAATAGCGTAGCTGTTTGCGCGGGTAATCCGGCAACCTTGCAGGTAAGCTCGCCGCAAGCGGGAGTTACTTATAACTGGTACGATTCGGCTACTAAAACTAACCTGTTGTTTACAGGCGCAACCTATGTAACTGGTCCGATAATTACCGCTACTGATTTTTATGTATCAGCATCAAACGCCTCTGGTTGCAGCAGTAATAACCTTGCACAAGCGCAGGTAACTATACAGGCAGCCCCGGTTGCCCCGGTTGTAGCTAATGGTGGTACAGTACAATCATGTACAGGTTCAGCTGTTACGTTAACCATATCTAACCCGGCTGCAGGCTATATTTACAGCTGGTTCACCACGGCAACAGGCGGCACAGCAGTAGCAACAGGCATCAGCTTTACTACACCTGCACTTACTGCAAATACCAGCTACTTTGTTGAGGCAGCTAACAGTTCTGCATGTTCATCGCCATCACGTACCGAGGTTGATATCAATGTAAATACATTACCAACCGCGCCGACAATAACCGCACAAGGCGGTTCATCATCACCAACAACCTGCTCAGGCAGCGGTGTAACCTTAACTGCAACCAGCACCACTGCTAATGTTACCTTTAATTGGTACACAGCGGCAACAGGCGGTACCCCGGTATTTACCGGCGCGGTATACACTACACCTGCCATAACCGCGGCAACAACCTATTATGTTGAAGCAGTAAGCACCGTCGGAGGTTGCGCATCGGCATCACGTACCGCGGTACAGATTTCGGTTACCCAACCACCGGCAACACCGGTGCCAACAGCAGCCAATGTATCGGCTTGTATTGGCAGTACAGCTACGTTATCAGTAGCTAACCCGTTAACTGGTGTAACTTACAACTGGTACGATTCAGCAGCCAAAACCAACCTGCTGTTTACAGGGGCAAGCTATACTACAGCTGCCATAACCGCCAACGCCACTTATTATGTTGAGGCGTTGAACGGCACCTGCGCAAGCCCATCATTGGCACAGGTTCAGGTAACTGCGGTTACATCACCGGGTACACCTACGGTTGCTAATGGGAATACCGTACAATCATGTTCAGGATCAACAGTAACATTGACCATATCAAACCCAATTGCAGGTTTAACCTATAACTGGTACACCGCGGCAACAGGCGGAACACCGGTAGCCACAGGCACCAGCTTTACCACCCCTGCGCTTACTGCAAATACAAGTTATTTTGCTGAGGCCGCAAACGGTACAGGCTGCACATCAGCCACACGTACCGAAGTTGACATCAACATAAATGCTTTACCAACCGCGCCAACTATTACAGCACAGGGCGGTTCATCATCGCCAACAGTTTGTGCAGGCAGCTCGGTAACCTTAACAGCCACCAGCACTACGGCGAACGTTACCTTTAACTGGTACGATGTTGCAACCGGCGGTACGCCAATATTTACCGGAGCGGTTTATACCACACCAGCCATAACAGCATCAACCAGTTATTATGTTGAAGCGGTGAGCACTGTAGGAGGTTGCGCGTCAGCCACTCGTACTGCTGTACAGATCACTACTACACAGCCGCCATCAACACCAGTGCCAACATCGGCAAACGTATCTGCTTGTATAGGTAGTACGGCTACCTTATCGGTATCAAATCCGCAAAGCGGCATAACTTATAACTGGTATGATTCAGCCACAAAAACCAACCTGCTGTTTACCGGCGCAAGCTATACAACAGCGGCAATAACAGCCAACGCTACCTATTATGTTGAAGCGGTTAACGGCACCTGCAACAGCGCATCACTGGCCAGTGTACAGGTAACCGCGGTTTCAGCACCGGGTGCACCATTAATAACCGCCGGAACTGCTCAAAATACCTGCAGCGGTACACAGGCAACACTGGCTATTGATAATCCGCAATCAGGCTTTACCTATGCGTGGTATACCAGTGCCACAGGCGGCACATCAGTAGCATCCGGCCTCGATTTTGTGACCCCGGTATTAACCAGCAATACCACTTATTATGCCGAGGCGACCAATGCTACCGGCTGCCCTTCAGCAACACGTACCGCGGTAAATATTACGGTAGAACCTGCGCCATCGGCACCACAAATAACTTCAACGGGGACATCTGTATGCCCAGGTTCGCCAACTACGTTAACAGCAACAGTGAGCGACCCGGGTGCAACGGTAGCATGGTATACAACTGCTACAGGCGGTACAGCTATAGCTACAGGTACCAGCTTTACCACACCGGCACTAACAGCCAGTACTACTTATTACGCCGCCGCCATGAATGGTACCAGCGGATGTGCTTCGGCAACGCGTACTCCGGTAACTATAACCATACTACAGCAATTATCGCCGCCGCTGGTAAGTGTAGGTACAACAACGGCATCAAGCATAACCTTTACATGGGGTGCTGTAACAGGTGCCGTAGCCTACCAGGTTAGCATTGATAACGGTGCTACGTTTACCGACCCGAGTTCGGGTACTGCCGGATTAACACATACGGTAGCAGGTCTACAGCCATCGCAAAGTATAACCATTGTGGTACGTGCTGTGGGTAGCTCATCATGCCAGCTGAGTGATAACTCAGCAGCAGTAACAGGCACCACTACCAACCCTAACGGCGACGGAATATTTGTGCCGAATGCCTTTACACCTAACGGCGACGGAAAGAACGATATAGAGTATGTGTATGGCACATCGATAAAGAGCCTGAAATTCTATGTATATGATCAATGGGGTGAGATGATCTATTCATCATTAAGCCAATCAAGCGGATGGGATGGTACCTATAAAGGCACCAAGCAGCCTGTCGGGGTATATGTGTATTACCTGGATGCGGTGATGAATGATGGCCAGCATATTAAAAAGAAAGGGACAATAACATTGCTGCGATGATAGTGCCATCGCAGCCCCCGAAAAAACAACAAGATACCTTAAAAGATTGCTTTCACCGACAAAGACATACTACTATGAAAAAACTAATAATTACAATGGTTGCCCTTTTGCAACTGATAATGGTAAACCAGCTAAAGGCACAGATAGATCCGCATTTCTCGCAATATTATGCTTATCCACTGTGGCTAAACCCTGCCCTAACCGGGGTAATGAATGGCGAGGCCCGTATTAACGCCAATTATAAAGATCAGTACGCCACTGTTCAAAATGCTTATCAAACCGCTGCTGTGTCGGCTGACTTTCGTCCAACTGATAAAGTGGGTCTGGGTATCAATATCCTTGATCAATCCGCAGGCAGTGTGGGGTATAATTACCTGGCGGCTTATGGCACTTTTGGCTATGGCATAGCTATATCCGATGATGGTAACCAGCAATTGCACTTTGGTATACAGGCAGGTTTAATTAACCGCAGCTTTGATGCCAGTAAACTGCAACTGGGCGACCAGTTTAACCCCGGAAGCGGCTTCGATCCGAATCTGCCCAATTTTGAAAACTTCGCCAGCACAAACGCCACAATTTTTGATGCCGGCGCGGGTATATTTTATTACGATGGTAACCCTACAGATGTGGCAAACCCATTCCTGGGAGTTAGCGTGGGCCACCTTACTCAGCCAAAAGATCCTTTCGCGGTTGAAGGGATCAACAGTAAACTGCCTATGCGTTACACGGTGCACGGGGGTATTCGCCTTACCATAAACGAGGATCTTGACCTTATACCACATGCCATCTACATTAAACAACAGCAGGCACAGGAAAAGGATTTGGGCCTGTACTCTGAAATTAAATTACCGAGCGATAACGGGTTGATAATGGGGGTGATGTACCGCTTTAACGATGCGGCGATTGCTAACGTAGGGTATCATTTCGACAACTACATTGTGGGTGCAAGCTATGATTTTAATACATCGCAATTGAGTTCGGCTACCAGCGGCCAGGGAGGGTTTGAGCTGTCCATAAGCTATGTGTTCCATAAACGCATCCAGGAACCTGAACCTATTTGCCCAAGGCTTTAATTGTAACGCACTAACCTTCGCACCCATGAAAAAAATATTATTTACTCTTTTTATATCCTTGTTTATCACCACTGCTTTCGCTCAGTTTAATGAGAATGATAAGGCATTGGCCGATAAAGCATTTAACAATAAGGATTATTATGAAGCCGCCTTTTATTATAAAAAGGTAGCCTCAGGCTTAAACCTTGTCCCTCAGCCTGAAGTGCCTTTCAGGTCGAACGGAAAAGCGCCTAAAAACGCCAAGAGTTTTGATAAGGCATACATCAGCTACCAACTGGCGGAATCATACCGTTTGTATGAAAACTACCTGGAGGCCGAAGGCTGGTACTTTAAGGTGATTGATGGCGACAATGCTGCAAAGTATCCTTTAGTAAGGTTATGGTACGGCATCTGCCTGCGCGCTAACCAGCATTTTGATGAGGCTATAAAACAACTTGAACAATTTAAAACCGACTATAAAGGTACCGGAAATTATATCGCTATCGCTGATAAGGAACTGGCTAACTGTCACTTTGCTAAAGAGCAATATCAATACCCTGCATTAATTGAGGTGGTAAAAATGAAAGGGACTATTAATTCTGATGGGTCAGATTATTCGCTCATCATTAATAATGGTAGCAAATGGATCACTTCGTCACGGATAATTAAAGATGATAAAAAACACCTGAACCGGGTGTACGCGGTAAAGGATAGCAGTACCAGCCCCGAGATGATCAGCTTTAATAACAGCGATAACAAAAAGGAAGTAGAATACGGCACCCCATCCATCGACCCAACAGGAAAACGTATGTACCTTACCCGCTGGTATAAAGAGGGAAGCAAGACCATACATTCCATTTATGTAAGCACCCGTACCAACAACGAATGGGCAACACCTGTAAAGCTTAATACCAATGTAAATGTGGATGGCTTTAATTCGGTGCAACCTTTTGTTACTGCGGATGGCAAGCGGCTGTTCTTCTCATCAAACAAGCCCGGCGGCCAGGGCGGTGATGATATTTGGGTGAGCGACCTGGATGCAAGCGGTAACCCAAGTAACTCGGTTAATTTGGGCAGCACCATTAACACCCCGCTTGATGAGCAGGCACCTTATTATGATCAATCCGACAAAAAACTGGTTTACAGTTCAAAAGGTTTTGTTGGCTTGGGCGGGTTCGACTTTTTTGTGAGCTATGAAAGTGTTGGGCGATGGTCTAAACCTAGAAACATGGGCTATCCCATGAACTCCGCCAAGGATGATCTCTACTATTTCCCGGATGATAAGAACGGTAGAAAATCATACCTCAGTTCAGATCGTGCATCAGATTGCTGCCTTGACCTGTTTGAGGTATTCGATAAAAAATATGTGCTAACCGGTATAGTAACTGATTGCGATACCCATAGTCCGCTACCCGGTGTTAAAGTAAGTTTTGTTGATTCGCTATCAAAGGATACTATAAAACAGGAAGTAGTCGGAAATGATGCTAAATATACTTTTAACGTAACCACCAAAAGGCCTTATAATTTAATACTGGAGAAGAAGGGCTATTTCACCAAATCGTTACCGGTGCCAAGCCAGGGCGAAATGAGGAAGGATACCTTGCTCAGCCCGGATATATGCCTGCAGGCCTTTATTGTTAACAAACCTATTGTGATCCAGAATATCCTGTATGATTTTAACAAAGCTACACTTCGCCCTGAATCACAGCTGATACTGGATGGCATTGTTAAAATAATGACCGATAATCCTAAAATAAAAGTAGAACTGGGCGCACATACCGACTCTATCGGCAGCGATGCTTATAACATAAAGCTTTCGCAAGCCAGGGCGCAGGCGTGTGTGGATTATATGATCTCAAAAGGCGTAGGCGACACCAGGATCTTCGCCAAGGGTTATGGCAAAAGCAGGCCGATAGCGCCAAACTCGCTGCCTAACGGCAAGGATAACCCCGAAGGGCGGCAGTTAAACAGGAGAACAGAATTTACAGTGCTAAAAACAGAATAAACACAAATAAAGAACAGAACAAAGGGGGAAACTTATGGGCTATTTTAATAATTCACAAGGAATGTTTGTCATGATCTTATTGATCGCAGTTGGGTTAGGAATGTATGGTATTATGATACTATTTAACCTCACCCAGCGCATCAGTTACCGGCTGCAAGACCAGCAGGTTGACAGGGTGATAATAGGCACGGTTAACATAACCATTAGCATTGTAGCTATTTGCATTGTAATAAGCATGACCAATTTAATACGAATTTAATTTTTAAACAGGTAGATAATAAGTGCAGTATGAAACAGGAAGCAGTATCAATGAACAGGCCTTTGCTAAAGTCGCGGGGGCTATCAACTCATCATATAGAGATCTTTGAATTTATATTGGGGGGGAAATCGAACAGGGAAATAAACCAGATGCTGGGTTATTCAAAAAAATCGCACGTAGTAGTTGATCATTCCCGCAAGGTGATGTATAAATTATTGGCATTGGAAGATCTATCCAGAAAGGAATATACCGGGCAGGTTATTTTCCCACGTGGGTATTGTTTTTGGTGGAAAAATATTTTGCTGAAGCATCAGCAGCAGTTAATGGGAATTGCCATAAAGCCAGAGTATTACGTTACGGCATCAAGTGAGGTTAATTAAACTTCATAGTTAAGGCACTAACCCGGGCTTTATAAGCACTGGGCAAAATGGCAACTATTATAAATTTGTCGGCTTTAATTAGACGGGTTAATTTGTATAGCCATAATACAGTAAGTAGCAGAGGTGCGTTGCCGAGCGAAAGCAAGGCGCGTACCTTTTTAGGAACTATAATTAGCTGAACCTCTTTAAAATCTGATATCGTACAGGGCGCAGGTGTAGCCTGTATTGTTTATACAAGTCGGTTGTAAAACTGCTCTGTACGGTATCATTTTGCAGATGCTGGTTGCGGATGAGTACCCAGTCGGTATAATCCGCAGGTAATTCCTGCAAGCCCATTCTTTTGCCTACGCGGTAAAAAACATTAAACACTTCTTCTTCTTCAGTGTAACTAAGCTCCCGGTACAATACTTCGTATGAACGGATAGAATAATAGATCAGCATAAATAACACATCACGGTAAGCCCAGTCGGGAATTTTGGCGTCACGGTTTTCTTCCACGCCTTTATGGATAGCAGTGATCTGGTCGATAGTTCGGTTTGCCTCATCCAGTTCCGAAAAAATAATTTGCCGGGCATACACTACGGTAGAAAACAAGCGCCCCAATGGGTCAGCAGGCAGTTTCCCGGTAAAGTACAACCAGTCGACAGCTTTATTTAACGCGAATTCAGCGGCAGCGCCTGCAAAAATAAACAGGATGCTATCAGCCTTGCCCCATATCTCGCGCACTATCGAATCCTTAGGGACAAAGTATTTTATCTTTTTCTGCATAGTTCAATTATTAAAACCAAAAGCATACCAAGCGAATACATCAGCATATCCGTCCACGAAAAGGATGTCCCCATTATAATGCGGGCAAATTTTGAATTTCCCAATCCGAGGAGATTTACAAGGTGGAAATACTGCGAGATCTCCACCGCGTAAGCAAATAATAATACACTTAGAATGGTAGGTGAAACGGGGCTATCCATAAAGCTTTTTACCAGGCAATAAATCAATATCACCACCAGGAAATCGCCACCAAAAGGCCGGATGAAGGCATCATGAACCCAGATGGCAATGATGATCTCTGTGATTAATAAAAAGATAGTTAGATAGAAATATTTTGAGTTGAAGTTTAGCATATTTTTGTGTTTAAGCCATTTGCACGGCCAGCGGACTGGTAATGCGGTTAAGTGTTCTTAAATATTTGTGTTCCATTTTGCGCATGTAATCACTGAACGTGTTACCTCCAGCCTTAAACAACTTACGATGCGCAAACCATACCAGTGCAGATGTACAATACCAGAATGTTTTATAGAAATATCGTCTGAAATTTTTCTCACCTATAGTTTTACCATCAAATATGATGGCCAGTCTTTCTGTTTGAAAAGTGATATGGTAGGCTTCATCTATGAGTATGTCGGTACATATTTGCTTTAGCAGCTCGCATCCGGTAGCATCCTTTAAGGCCTGATAAAATATTTGTGCCGTACTTTCCACTACAATAACGGCCAAAGTCCATGTTTCCATATTGGTATTCATGTATCGAATCCGGCGAAACAGGGAATCGCCCCAATCCTTTTTTATCCGTGGTTTATTAATACTATCCAGGTAATGGCCCAGGTTATTGCCATGCTTTTGTTCCTCCTTAATAAAAAGTTTAACGGCATTTACATAATCCGGGTCGCCTATACGTTCGGCATATCGGGTTGACGCCATGATCAGGTTTTTGCCTTCGGATGTTTCGCCCAGTTGCCATGCCTGTAATGATGGTAGTATGGTTTTGATCTCTTTCCTGGTTATATGCGGATTTAAATCCCAGTTCACTCTTTTTTGGAGCGCATTTGCCTTGAAATGCTCTATCCAGTTTTTGCTTGTTTGCATATTTTATTTCGATATTGATTGTTTAAAAGTACTTTGTTTTTCAAAGTAAATAGTCAAAAAAATATCAGCTCTTTTGCTGTTTTATTAAATTTTCCAGTGCCTCTAAATGTTTTTTAAACGCGGTAATACCTTTGGCGGATGCCTGGTAACGGGTATTAGGTTTACGACCTAAAAATGATTTGATAACGCTGATGTATTCCTCCTTTTCCAAAGCCTTTAAATGTGAGGCCAGGTTGCCATCGGTTACGGCAAGCAGCTCCTTTAGGGAGTTGAAATCGTAACTCTCATTGGCAACCAGTACGCTCATGATCTGCAGGCGTATGCGGTTCTCAAAGGCTTTATCAAAATTAGTGAGCGCTATTTTCACGGTCGTATTTAAAGTACATAATGGTGCCGTATAAAATGTGCAGCACACCAAAACCTAATGCCCAAAACAGCAAGCCGTATAGCGGAAACAGCATGGCAATTAAACCTAATGCTATTTCACATAGGCCCAGCCATTTTACATCGCCATAGGTGTATTGGCTTGCTGCGGTTAAAGCTAATCCATAAAAAATCAGACTAACGGGAGCAGCAACAGCATAATAATGGTGCCATAAAAGTATTAAAATAAAACAACCACCGGCTACTAATGGCAATGCGCCTTTTCGTAAAAATGCCCGGCTGCTTTGGTTCCAAACGCTTTGGCCTTTACGGCGTGCTTTACGAACAGTTAACCAAATGCCTGTTGATATGGATAAAATTAATACGATTAAAGCAAGCACAAACATTTCTCCTGCAAGTTCGCCCCTCTCAAAAGTCAGCAGATCTGATAAGATAGCAGGATAAGGAAACGTAGAACTTCCACGTAATATGTAAATAGACTGGTAAGCCAGCCACGAACCAATCAATGCATAAACGCCTGCCATTACTCCCGACAGCCCGCTCAGGGATATGAACCGGGTGGAGCGTTCCATTATGTTTTTAATGGAACTGATTTCGTCTAATACGTCTTTATCTTTCATTATAAAGTACTTTGTAATTCAAAGTAAATGATTAATATTTAGTATTGCAAATAAATTATTATAAATCAATTGTGTTGGAAAAAGACTAACCCCATCGGGGTTAAATGTTGGTAGAAAAATAATGATTAAAATAGTATGTGCCGTAGGTACATAACCTCTGCGCTTTTGGACAATTGATGAAATGTCAATTGGTTGCGCACCTACGGCGCGAATGACATACCAGGAATATATATGCTACCAACATTTTGCTCCTAACGGAGCAGCGTTAATGATGATAATTCCCTAACCCTCTCCACTGTGCGCAAAGAGGGCTGGGAAATGGAAACTATATTATTACTTTCTCGTCGCCTGCTCAATGCTGTCCCACATTTCGGGTGGGACCATCTCTAAAGCGTTAAACTGGCCTGCGCCTTGCAGCCATTCGCCGCCATCTATGGTGATCACTTCGCCGTTGATATAGCCGGAAAAATCGGATACTAAAAATGCGGCTAAATTAGCCAATTCCTGGTGTTCGCCTACACGTTTAAGGGGAACACGGTTTTTAAAATCGAACTTTTTTGCCATTTCGCCGGGCAACAATTTGTCCCATGCGCCTTTGGTAGGGAATGGTCCGGGAGCTATGGCATTGGTGCGGATGCCGTGCCTGCCCCATTCAACAGCCAATGACCGGGTCATGGCTAAAACACCACCCTTAGCACAAGCCGACGGGACTACATAAGCCGAGCCAGTGAAGGCATAGGTGGTAACGATATTTAATATATTACCGGGTATTTTTTTGTCGATCCAATATTTGCCCAAAGCCAGCGAACAATTGGCAGAGCCTTTCAACACAATATCAATAACCGCCGCGAATGCGTTTGCAGAAAGGCGTTCGGTTGGTGATATAAAATTGCCTGCGGCATTGTTCAGCAATACATCAACCTGCCCGAAGGTGTTAATGGCTTGCTGCAATACGTTTTCCACCTCCTCATATTTGCGTACATCGCAGGCTACAGCTAACACTTTGCCGTCGGTTTCGGCTTCCATTTCCTTGGCGGTTTGTTCCAAAACATCCAGCTTGCGACTGGTGATCACCAGGTTAGCGCCCAGCTTTAAAAAATAAATGCCCATGGAGCGGCCAAGCCCGGTGCCGCCACCTGTTACAATAATGGTTTTGCCTTTTAAAGCGTCGTCCCTTAACATACCCTGGTATGCGCTATCTGTAATATTGCTCATGATTTCTTATTTCTTTTAAGCCGATTTAGACTTGAGGTTTTCGATCATCTTTTGCAGTCCCTTGCGGGTTGCCGGGTGCCACCATTGTTTCAGCATGATCTTTAACAGGTCGCTTTGATCTACCTTTAATTTACTGATCACCTCCTTACGCAAATTCATTTTGCTTACGCCCCAGGTAATAGGATGGAACTGCATATAAGTTCGGATTTTTTTCTCTGCTGCCGCGATTAAATTTTCGGGAGTAGTAAGCTCATCTATTAAACCCACCTGTAACGCTTCATTGGCATTAAGCAGTTTTCCTTCTATTAAATATTGATAAGCTTTATGCTGTCCGATCACAAACGCGTACAAATTAAAAACGCTGTCAGGTACGATGATCCCCACCGGAATCTCATTCAACCCGATGATGAATTGCCCTTCCACCATCACCCTGTAATCGCAGCAAAGGGCGATGATACAACCACCTGCCGGACTATGCCCGTTCAGTGCCCCAACCAAAGGTTTTTTGAAGGAAGATAAAGCGCCGGGTAATGCCAGAAAATCCGTCCAGAATTGTTTGATCTGTTCCTCATCATAATCATAGGCCTCTATCAGATCGATACCCGATGAAAAGAAGCCCGGCTTGCCGGTGATGATCACCCCGCCGACATTATCATCTGCCTCCAGCTCCTTAAAGCAAGCGAGCAGGTCCTTTATCATTTGCTGATTGATAGGGTTGGATCGTCCCCTGTCGAGCGTGACTATCGCCAGCCTGTCGTTTATAGTTACTTGAATAGTACTCATGATGTGTTCAGGTTAGCTTACCAGCGACGGGCTTTCATTAGGCTCGCCGGCATACATTTTCTCTATCTCGGCATCGTATTTCTCCGTTATCACCTTGCGCTTCATTTTGCCGGTTGGGGTAAGCTCCCCGCTTTCTATCGACCATTCTTCGGGCAATAACGTGATTTTCTTTACTTGCTCCACGTGATTAAATTCAGGGTTAAAAGTGTCTATTGCAGCTTGATATAAGGCGATTACCCGTTTATCTTTTAGTAATTGCTGATAGGTGGTAATTGCAATATCATTGGCCCTGCACCATGGCAACAGGTTGGTATATGATGGGACTATCAAGGCCGCAGTAAACTTTTTACCCGCACCCACTACCATCATCTGCTCAATAAAATGGTTTTCCTTCATCTTATTTTCGATAGGCAATGGAGCCACATATTTACCGCCTGATGTTTTGAAGATCTCTTTTTTACGGTCGGTAATTTTCAGGAAACCGTTCTCATCCAATATGCCGATATCGCCGGTATGGAACCAGCCATCCTGCACAACTTCGGCTGTCATTTCGGGATTTTTATAATAGCCCAGCATTACGTTAGGGCCCTTGCAAAGTATCTCACCGTCTTCGGCTATTTTAACTTGTACCTTATCCAATAACTTACCTACGGTGCCAAATTTTCTTCCCTTGGGGCCGTATTGATTAACGGATATTACGGGCGAGGTTTCAGTCAGTCCGTAGCCCTCCATCACCACCATTCCGGCAGCGGTAAATATCTTCTCCAACTTAACCGGGCAGGCAGAGCTGCCGATAACAATGGCCTTTAAATTACCACCGATAGCAGCACGCCATTTACTGAAAACCAACTTTTCGGCAACGGCCAGCTTGATTTTATACCAGGGTTTGGTATTCTCAATCTCAAATTCCTCAGCCACTTTAACCGACCATAAAAAGATCTTCTTTTTTGCCCCTGTCAGTTTTTGCCCCTCCGCCATAATGCGCTCAAATATTTTTTCGAGCAGACGGGGTACGGCGGTGAAAATGGAAGGTTTTACTTCTCTTATATTCGGGCCGATGGTATCCATGTTTTCAGCATAGGAGATAGAAAAGCCATTGAACAGATAGATATAAGTGCACATTTTTTCGAAAATGTGGTTCATCGGCAAAAAGCTGAATGCCCGCTTTTCGCTGACAGGCACTTGAGAAAGCACCAGGCTGGATGCCAATACATTGCTCACAATATTTTTATGGCTCAGCATTACACCTTTTGGCCTGCCTGTAGTGCCTGATGTATAGATGATAGTAGTAAGGTCGTTCTCACTGATATTGATGGTTATGCCAGCTATTTTTTGAAGATAGCCGTTTGGCAATGGCTTTAAAAGCTCAGTCCAGTTGGGGCAGTTCTCAATTTTATCAAAAGTATATACCTCCTTTAACGTAGGGACATTGTGGCGCACAAGGGTTACCTTATCACAAAGTTCCTTATCGCTTACAAATATGTATTTTACTGCCGATTCGATCAGGATCTGCTCAATTTCCTTTGGATTTGTATTAGGATATAATGGCACTAACACCGCACCTGTTTGTTGTACAGCAAGGTCGACGATCACCCATTCGGGGCGGCCGTTACTAATAAGGCCGATCTTATCCCGGCCCTCATCCGTGCCGTCGCCCGAGGAAATTCCCAGATCCAGCAGCGCCATAGTGAGTTGGTTGATCATGGTATGCACTTCCTGCGTGCTGTATGACCGCCATACGCCGTTCTCTTTTGCAGCTAAGAAATCAGCCCGGGGCGCTGCGGCCTGTGCTGGTATGCAATCAAATAATCTTGTCGCTTCCATTGCGCTAATTTTATATCTATAACATTTCAAATATGCCCGCGGCACCTTGCCCGGTACCCACACACATGGTTACCATGCCGTATTTTTTATCACGTTTTTTCAATTCATTAAATAACTGAACCGACAGCTTTGCCCCGCTGCAACCCAGTGGGTGTCCTAATGCAATGGCACCACCGTTAACATTGATGAGATCAGGATTCAGGTCCAAACCCTTAATAACCGCCAGTGACTGCGATGCAAAAGCCTCATTTAATTCAAACAGATCCATGTCCTGCTGTTTCATGCCTGCCATTTTTAATACCTTCGGAATAGCATACAGTGGGCCTATACCCATGATCCTCGGCGGTACGCCAACAACAGCATAGTTAACCAAACGGGCTATAGGTGTAAGGTTATTCTTTTTCATAAAGCTTTCGCTCACCACCATCACAAAGGCAGCACCATCGCTGGTTTGTGATGAGTTACCCGCTGTAACAACGCCCTTAGCATCAAAAACAGGTTTTAGTTTTGATAAGGCATCAATGGAGGTATCCGCGCGCGGACCCTCATCAGTATCTATCTTAAAATCTCTTTTTTTCTTTTTACCACTTTCATCTACATAAACTTCGGTAATGTTTACAGGTACTATTTCATCCTTAAATTTACCTTCTTTTATGGCGCTGATGGCTTTCTGGTGCGAGTTATACGCAAACAGATCCTGCTCATCTCGATTGATATGATACTCCTTAGCTACTGCCTCGGCGGTTAATCCCATTCCCCAGTAATAATCAGGATGAGCCAGGGCTACATCGGCATTAGGCACAATTCGCCAGCCGCCCATTGGCAACAGGCTCATGCTTTCCACACCACCGGCAATAATGCAATCGGCAATACCAGCATGTATTTTTGCTGAAGCGATGGCGATGGTTTCCAGTCCCGATGCGCAATACCGGTTCACCGTCATACCCGGCACCTTATCGGTATCCAATGACATTAAGGAGATCAAACGGGCAACGTTAAGTCCTTGTTCTGCCTCGGGCGTAGCATTACCTACAATTACATCTTCAATCTCATCCTTATCTACGTTGGGTACGGATGCCATCAGGTGTTTAATAACATCGGCGGCAAGGGTATCCGGGCGGGTAAATCTAAAACCACCACGGGTTGCTTTTCCAACAGCGCTGCGGCTGGCCGCCACTATATATGCGTTCATTTTACTTTGTTTATTTGTGATGGAGTCAAGAGTTAAGATTCAAGAATCAGGAAACTTCACTTTCCTACGTATCTTTCTATCTTGGCTCCTGAATCTTAATTCTTGACTCTTTTATCTGTCTTGATTCTTAACTCTTGATTCTTTAATTCCTCAATATTTTTCCTCCTGTTAAAATAGATTGTATGCGTTCCAGCGTTTTGCGCTCGGTGCACAGGGCCACAAATGCCTCCCTTTCTAATCCTAACAGGTAATCTTCACTTACCGTTGTTGGCTGCGACAAGTCGCCGCCGGCAAGTACATAAGCCAGTTTTTGCGAGATCTTCACATCGTGCTCGCTAATATAATTGCCACTGTACATGGTATTCGCGCCTACATAACCTAATCCCAATGCCTGTTTGCCCAGTACACGGATATCGGTACGCGGAACAGGCTGCACATAGCCTTCATCAGCCAATTGCAGGCAATGTTGTTTAGCTTCGGCCAGTAACCTGTTTTGTGATACAACAACTGCATCACGGCCTTTTTTCAGGTAACCAAATTCAAAGGCTTCAAAGGCTGAGGTGGATACTTTAGCCTGTCCGATGGTAAGGAACCTATCTCGGAAATTATTCATTTCGATATCGCCTTCCTGCAGATCATCAGAAAGCCTTAAAGCAAATTCCTTGGTGCCGCCACCACCGGGGATGAGGCCTACGCCAAATTCTACCAGGCCCATATAAGTTTCGGCATGGGCTACCACTTTATCGGCATGTAAACAGATCTCGCAGCCGCCACCTAAAGCCATTTGGTGGGGGGCAACTACCACCGGAATAGATGAATAACGTACCCGCATCATGGTATTCTGGAAGGCCTTGATCACCATGTTTAGCTCATCAAACTCCTGGTCGACTGCCAGCATGAAGATCATACCCACGTTTGCACCGGCGCTAAAGTTTGCGCCTTCGTTGGAGATCACTAAGCCTTTGTAACTAGCTTCGGCAAGGGTGATGGCTTTATTGATGCCTTCGATCACTTCACCACCTATGGTATTCATTTTAGTATGGAATTCCAGGTTGATGATGCCATCGCCGATATCGGTAATGGTAGTGCCGCTGTTTTTCCAGATGGTATGTGTTGGGCGGATGTTATCCAGCAAAATAAATTGCTCGGTGCCCGGTATAATTTTATAAGTTTTTGATGGGATATCGTAATACAGGCGTTTGCCGCTCTCTACTTTATAGAAAGATTGCGCGCCTGAAGCCAGCATGTCATAAATCCACTGCGCAGGTTTATTGCCACTTTCTTCCATCGCTTTAACGGTATTGGCTACACCTAATGCGTCCCATTTTTCAAACGGGCCCATTTCCCAGCCGAAACCGGCGTTCATGGCGGCATCTATTTTGTATAGTTCGTCGGAAATTTCAGGAATGCGATTGCTCGAGTAAGCAAACAGCTCGTAAAAAGTAGAGCGGTAAAAATCGCCCGCTTTATCTTTCGCGGCAAATAATATTTTGAGGCGATCTTTTAAGCTGTCAACCGCTTTGGTAGTTTCCAGTGAGGGGAATTTTACTTTTTGCGATGGCTTGTACTCCAGCGTTTTCAAATCAAGCGCGAAGAACTGGTTTGCGCCATCTACCTTTTCTTTTTTATAAAAGCCCTGGTTAGTTTTGCTGCCCAGCCAATTGTTTTTAGCCATGCCGGTAACAAATTCAGGGATCTGGAATGAATCCCTCGCTTCATCATCCTTCGCATTTTCATACAAGCCGTTAGCCACATGGATCATGGTATCCAAACCCACCACATCAGTAGTACGGAAAGTAGCTGACTTTGGGTGACCGATAACCGGGCCGGTGAGTTTATCTACTTCCTCAACGGTCATGCCTGTTTTATCCACGTAGTGCAACACGCTCATGATGCTGAACACACCAATCCGATTGCCGATGAATGCTGGCGTATCCTTGGCCAGCACCGTAGTTTTGCCCAGGAATTTTTCGCCATAGGCCATCAGGAAATCAGTAACACTATTCAGGGTATCCTTTGTGGGGATGATTTCCAGCAGTTTTAAGTATCGGGGCGGGTTAAAAAAGTGGGTGCCGCAAAAGTGTTGTTTAAAATCATCGCTGCGGCCCTCGGTCATTAAATGAATGGGGATGCCAGAAGTATTTGAGGTGATCAGGGTGCCCGCTTTCCTGAATTTTTCAACTGTTTCAAATACCTTTTGCTTAATGTCGAGGCGTTCAACCACCACTTCAATTATCCAGTCGCACTCCGCAATTTTGGGCATATCGTCCTCGAAATTACCGGTGGTGATACGTTTGGCGAATGATTTTAGGTAGATGGGCGATGGGTTTGATTTTAAGGCAAAGGCCAGCGCGTCATCAACTATTTTGTTCCTGCTTTTTTTATCGGCAGGGGCATCCTTCGGTACAATATCCAGCAACAGCACCTGTAGGCCGATGTTTGCGAAATGACAGGCAATCCTGCTGCCCATCACCCCCGAACCCAGTACCGCGACTTTCTTTATTATTCGTTTAGCATCCATTAGTTTATGCTTGTTGTTATTAATATATATTAAGATCAGTTAATAGTTCAATTTTCAGCCCTTGACCAGGTGGTGGTGCGCCCAAAAAGCGAGATGCCGACATATCCGCGGATATCCAGTTTATCGCCTTTGAAGGTCATGTTACAGGAATAGGTTTTACCGTTATTAGGGTCGTATATTTTACCATCGGTATACTTATTGTCGCCGTCCTTCACAAAACCATATAATACAGGCAGCCCCAACCGTGGCCTGCTGCGCAATTTTTCATCTTCATTTAATTCATCAACCTTAGGCTTGCCATTTTTTAGCGGTTCTTTCAGCCAGACAACCTTACCGTAAAACTTACCATCCTTGTCGCGGGTGATAAGTATTTTACCGCTTTTAACATCATTATACCACAGGCCCTCTATCTGGTCGGTTTGGGCTTTGGCTGCAATATTTACGGTTACCAATGTTAGCATCACTAACATTAAACGGATGAGATTTCTTTTTAATACAGGCATTATTACAGGTTTTAAATCAGCTGATTAAACGGGCTTATAATACCTTAATAGATATAAAGCACAATAAGTTTTGCCTTTTTACAGGCAACAATAACAAGCTGAAGATTAAATAATTTAGTATTGGTTTATAATAACAAATATCCCTTTCATTAAGGATATATCAAGGGCTAAATGACGGAAACATTTGTCAATATTTCGGATACTTGGTTTTGTAATGATTTAATAACGGCAAAACCACCATGTCATTGCGAGCGATAGCGTGGCAACCTCGTCGCCTGAAGAGGAACGCGACGAGATTGCCGCGTCGTTCCTCCTCGCAATGACATGTTGGAGATATGTTATTTCAACCCTTCCACCACCTCAATATACTGCCCCATCGCATCCTCAGCACTAATCCCTTTCAACTTAGTCCATGCATCATATTTGGCTTTGGCTACAAAATCAAACATGCCCGGCGGCTCGGCGTTGATATCGCCTTCGGTGGCTTGTTTGTACAGGCTGTATATGCGTAGTAATGTATAGTTATCCGGCCGCGACGGCAGTTGTTTGCTGTCGGCTACGGCTCTATCAAATTGCTCTTTCAGTTCCATAGGTGTTATTTGGTTTTGGCTTGTTCTTCAATGTAGTCCTCACCTTTTGGCGATTGCATGAATAATTCACTTAGTTCAATGGGTAAGGCAGCAAGTTTTCTTTTTTCCATATCGATCCATGCGCCATCTGCAATAATAATGGCTGCTTTAATGCCGTCGCCCCGATGGATCTCGTGCCTTATCGTCCAGCGGGAACCATCAGCACGGGCTTTAATCAGTTCGCAGGATACCTTTACCACATCATTTATGGTTATTTCCCGCAGGTAAAAAAGTTCCTCCCTGAATAATATGGGGCCGATGTGGTATTCAAAAAGCTCAGCCGGGTGTAAACCCAGACTGTTGAGCATGTTTAAGCGGGCCTGCGCGGCAATATCCGCATAGGCCGAATGCCGCATGTGCTGGTTTGCATCCAACTGCGACCATAATACCTGCCCCTCATAGTACACCACCATAGTTTTGCTATTTATGCGCTTTGAATTTCTTTACCGCTTCGGTAAGGCGTGGTAATATTTCCAGTGCATCACCCACAACGCCGTAGTTGGCAGCTTTAAAGAATGGTGCTTCAGGATCTTTATTGATAACCACAATAACCTTTGAACCATTAACCCCTGCCAAATGCTGTATAGCACCCGAAATACCCACAGCGATATATAAATTAGGGCGAACAGTACCGCCGGTTTGCCCAACGTGCTCGTGGTGCGGTCGCCAGCCTGCATCGGCTACCGGGCGTGAACATGCAGTTGCAGCACCCAGTTCCTTAGCCAGGTCTTCAATCAGTCCCCAGTTTTCAGGGCCTTTCATGCCGCGACCGCCGGATACTACCAGTTCCGCATCAGCCAATGAAACCTCGCCTGTTACCTTGTTCACCTCTTTTACCTTTATGCCGAAGTCCTTATCACCGAAGGTTACATCCAGTTTTTCAACGGCTGCCTTGCCATCGCCCTGTACCAGCGGAAAACTGTTGGCCATAACGGTGATCACTTTTACATCGCTGGTAATATTCACAAACGCGAACGCCTTACCGGAATACACCGCTTTTTTAATTACAAATCCTTTTGAAAGGTCAGGGTATGACAGTGCACCTGCAACCATCCCGCTTTTTAATTTAATAGCTACCCGTGGTGCAACTGCCTTCCCATTAATATCATGTAACATGATAATTATTTTGCTGCCTTCTTTTTGTGCTGCCGCGATCAATGCGCTCGCATATGCCCTGGCATGCAGGTTGTTAAGGCGATCATCAGCAACGTGCAGTACTTTTTGCACGCCGTAATTTCCTAATGTTTCCAGTTCGCTATCGGCAATGGTTCCTAAAACCAATGCGGTAGCGGTTGTATTTGTTTGTTTGGCTACTTCGGCTGCGTATTGTACTGCTTCGAAGCTTTTCTTTTTTATGTTTCCATCGGTATTTTCTACCAATACTAATACAGACATGTTTTTTAGATTTTTTAGTTAGATAACTTTTGCCTCAGTGTGCAGCAATTGAACCAGCTCGTCCATATTATCAGGACTCACCATTTTTATACCCGCTTTTGCAGGCGGCATCTCGTACGATAGTATAGCAGCCACGGGCGTTACCGCGGTTGGCGTAACCACATTAAGCGGACGGGTACGTGCAGCCATAATACCACGCATGTTTGGTATGCGGGCTTCGGCAACACCTTTTTGGCAGGAGATCACCACCGGTAAATTAACGGTATCGGTTTCTTCGCCGCCTTCAATTTCACGTTTCACGGTGGCTGTAGTACCTTCAACCTGTATATTGGTTGCAAAGCCTATGTAATCCATATCCAGCAGTTCGGCCAGCATAACGCCAACTGTCCCATTGTTATAATCTATGGACTCTTTTCCGCATAAAACAAGGTCGTAACCATTGCTTTTGGCGTATTCAGCTATGTAGTTGGCTGTTTCGTAAGGGTCGTTACTGTCGGCATCAATGCGTACGGCCTGATCGCCGCCAAGGGCTAATGCTTTCCTGATCACCGGCTCGGTATCGGCCTTGCCAACAGTTACCAGGTGAACATCGCTTGCCACACCACTTTCCTTTAGTTCCAGCGCGCGGATGAGCGCGTACCATTCATCATACGGGTTGATGATCCAAGTGGTTCCCTGCGTGTTTACCGCAGTATCGTTATCCTTTAACACAATTTTGGTGCTGGTATCCGGCACCTGGCTTATGCAGACTAATATTTTCATGGTTTTTTATAAAGATTTGTCATTTCGAACGATAGTGAGAAATCTTCTTCAGGCGTTATACCGCGCGAAGAAGTTTCTCCTCCTTCCTCGTCGAAATGACAAGTTAGAAAAATTTTAAAAACAATATTTATTTTCTTCTATCAGCTTCGCAGCAATGTTTCTGCGGGCCTGGGTGGTGTTAAAATCTTCGGTTTTGGTAAAGCGTTTAAGGCCCATCAGCATCATTCTGCGTTCATCGCCATCGGCAAACGCGTTTATAGCTTCTTTTCCTGATTTCGCTATGTGCTCTGCCGCGTCGTTTATATAAACCCGCATAATGTCCAATTGTTCTTTGCAAGCATCTTCGCCGCGCAGGTTCACCAGTTTTTCAACACGTAACTGGGTCGATTCGCTTACATACAATTCTATCAGCATATCGGCCAGGTTCATTAATACTTCCTGCTCCTTGCCTAATTGCTGCATCAGTTTTTGCACCGCGCCGCCTGCTACCATCAGTATAGCCTTTTTAAACCCGGCTATGTATTTCTTTTCCTTGCTGAATAAGCTCTCATCATCACTTCCTCCAAAATCGGGAATGCTCATTAATTCACCGGCTACCTTTGATGCAGGGCCCATCAGGTCAAGCTCACCCTTCATGGCGCGTTTCAGCATCATGTCTACAGTCAGCATACGGTTGATCTCATTCGTGCCCTCAAATATGCGGTTAATGCGGGAGTCGCGGTAAGCGCGGTCCATCGGTGCTTCGGCGCTGTAGCCCATACCACCGTAGATCTGCACACCTTCATCAACCACATAATCCAAAGTTTCAGATGCATGTACTTTGATGATGGCTGCTTCAATAGCGTATTGCTCGGTGCCTTTTAGTTTGGCTTTTATGGCATCCATGCCGGTTTCAACCAAATGCTCGGTGGCCTGCTCCATGTTTTCGCTGGCGCGATAGATGGCAGATTCAGAAGCATAGGTACGGATGGCAGATTGTGCCAGCTTATAACGGATAGCGCCATATTTTGAAATAGGCCTGCCGAATTGCTCACGCTCATTGGCATAACGGATTGCCTGGGTAGTTACCTCTTTACTTGCCCCAACGGTGCCTCCGCCTAATTTTATACGGCCCAGGTTTAATATGTTTACAGCTATTTTAAAACCATTCTGACGTTCTGATAGCAGGTTTTCAACCGGTATTTTGCAGTCGTTAAAAAACACCTGGCGGGTTGAGCTGCCCTTTATACCCATTTTATGTTCTTCGGGGTTCAGGGTGATGCCCTCAAAGCCTTTTTCAACAATGAACGCGCTCAGGTTCTCATCGTTATCAATTTTAGCGAAAACGGTGAAGATATCGGCAAAGCCCGCATTGGTGATCCACATTTTCTGCCCGTTAAGCAGGTAGTGTTTGCCATCTTCGGTAAGTTTAGCACGTGCCTTACCCGAGTTGGCATCAGAGCCTGAACTTGGTTCGGTTAGGCAATAAGCGCCCTTCCACTCCCCGCTGGCCAGTTTAGGGATGTATTTTGCTTTTTGCTCATCGTTACCATAATATAATATAGGCAGGGTGCCAATACCTGTGTGCGCCGAAAAGGCTACGGAAAATGAGTTCCCCGCGCCCAGTTTTTCGGTAACCAGCATAGAGGTTTTAAAATCCTTGCCGAAACCACCATATTCTTCGGGTATTGATATGCTTAATAAACCTAATGCGCCCGCTTCTTCCATCAGGTGCGGCATTAAGCCTTCTTCCTGCTCATCAATACGTACCAGGTTTGGCGTAATGTGTTGTGCAATAAAATTGGTGCATGTTTCGGCTATCATCAATTGTTCCTCATTCCATTCTTCCGGAATAAAAACATCTTCTGCCGAAGTTTCCCTGATCAGGAACTCTCCTCCCTTTATAGCTCTTACAGCTTCAGTACTGCTCATAAAAATTGTTTTTTAAGGATATCGTTTATACTTGATCTATACTGCATAAAACGCTTTTGGCCCTTGCAATATTTTGGTTTTATAATCAGGGGTAAAATTATATGCGTTAGCGGTTGAAAAAAAGGTTTACAATGCGGAGATATTCGTCAAAAAGTCGGAAAGAGCTTTGTAAGTTAAAATTCAAAAGTCAACCTGAACAAAAAAAGCTCTTTTACAAGAGCTTTAATTTTAATAGAAGGAGACAATTATTTACTCAAACCGCTGATTGTATGTTTTAATGGCTTTGTCGGCGTGTTTGGCGGCATGTACCATGTTTATTATGGCCGATGTTAAGAACGCGGTTGCAAGGCCGGTAAATATATATGCCCCTGTATGGCTGTGTTGCTGATAGATGGTAGTCGGTTCGTTATTTACAAAGGCAACCGTTGCACCCTGTAGTTTGTTGTTATGTGCAAACTCGGCGATGGCGGCAATGCTTGAAATAGCAAAACCCGCTCCTGAAACATAAGCCCATGTAGCAGCGGTTTTTGCCTGGTGATATTCCTGGGCAGACGGAGCGTAGGCTAATATCTTCATCTTAACATCCTCGGGTGTTTGTAGTTTGCCGCCAATGGTATAAAGGTAGTCGGCATGCCGGCCATCACCATAAGGGATCAGTTTAATAACGCTGTCGGGTTGGGCATGTGATGGTTGGCTGGTTTGGGCTTTTACCAACAACGCTGGTGCTAACAAAAGCAGGGTAATAATAAGGTTTTTCATTTTTCAGATGTATTTAATATTATGTGAATTTATAATATTAAACTATCCGAATTACTGTTTGTAAACTCCCGGTGTTGTAACAAGTTGATTACTTTTTTTGCGCATAAGTAGCTATGTAACAATTATATATACGTTTCCAGAAGTCCTTGCCGAATCCATCAAATAAGTTACAGATCCAGAATTAAAAATTCAGAAAAGAACTAAACAAAAAAGCCCTTGTAAAGGGCTTTTTACATCATAAAAAATAGTTACGTTTACTCAAAACGCTGGTTATACACCTTCATCGCTTTGTTTTTATGCTTGCCTGCTTGTACCAGGTTAATTACAGCACTGGTAAAAAACGCGGTAGCTGCACCTGTAAATAGATAAGCCCCAGTGAGACTATGGTGTTCTGTAGCAGATGATTTATTATTATCAGCATACTCAATTACTGCCCCTATGGCTGATAATGCAAACCCCGCTGTTGAAATAATAGCCCATTTAGTTTCAACCTTTGCTGTGCGGTATTCATTGGCTGATGGCGCATAAGCTAACAGTTTTATCTTAACCTCATCAGGCGTTTGCACTTTGCCCGCAACTGTATATGCATATGTGGTGTGGGTGCCTGTTTTAGTGGGTGTTACTTTTATAACGCTGTCGGGCTGTGCATGCTGCGCTACCTGTGCTTTTGCAAGTATTGATGATGCTAACAAAATTATAAGGATAATCAGGGATCTTTTCATTATTCAATAGGGTTTAATTAGGATATTAAACTTACCCTGATACGTGATTTATAAATTTATAGTTCGGTTACCGCGCAATTAATTATTTAAAGAGCAGTTGCTACACGATAATCCGAAGGAGAAAGCCCTGTATGGTTTTTAAAATACTTACCAAAAGAGGATTGATCGGGGAAATTGATATCCTCAGCTATACGGGCGATGCTGATATCGTGGTTTCTTAGTAATACCTTTGCTTCCAGTATCACGGCATCATCTATCCATTCACCGGCTGTCCTACCGGTTACTTCTTTTATGGTTTCGGTAAGATGTTTTGATGATACATACAATGCGTCGGCATAGTACTGTACGTTGCGGTGTTCTTTATACTGATGAAAAACCAGCTCCTGGAACAATACATTCAGCTCCTGCTTGCGGGTTTGCTTGCCCTTTATCATTACATGGTGGTTTTCGTATATCGATTCCACCTCGTACAGCAGTGATGTCAGGATACTCCTTGATATTTCCATACGGTAGGGATGTTCTTCGCGTTCTAGCTTTTTCTTCATCAGCATATAAATATCCAGCAGCATGTTTATTTCTTCATGCGTGGGATAGATCACTGGCAGCGACGCGCTTTTAAAATAGCTGAACGATTCCAGGAAATGGCTGTTAACGTTATTCTCGGTTAAAAATGCTTTTGAGAAAACGATGAAGCGACATAAAAAATCGGGGCTGCTATTGTAAATGCGCAGTGTGTGAAAAGGGGTAGCCAGTAGCATAGCATCGGGCCTGGATTGATATACCTGCAAGTTCACTTCAACCTGTGCCGTACCCCGGGTACATATACCTATAATATAGCCATCGGAGCGATAGGGATATTCGCTGAGGCTCAACAGTTGTTTTTCATCGGTGATAAAAAAATCGGGGCCAACAAGCTTATCCGCATACAGGTCTGCAAACTTTGATAAGCTTAATTGTGCGATTTTTTTACTCATACGTATTTATTTAATATAACTAATTAAATATAGTGCCGATAGTTAACTCTAAATTAATCCTTTCTCCGACTTTTTGACTAATATCTCCGCATTATAGCCCTTTTTTTCGTATAAAACCAACCTATTTTTATTTTTTTAAAAGTGTCTTTTGTAGCTTTACAATCGAACCATATAAACCAATTATACAATCATGAAGAAAATTCTACTATTAGTGCTCGCACTGATACCTGTAATTTCATTCGCGCAAGGATTCCAGGTGAATCTTGAGGGCGAGAAACAAATAGGTATGGGCCACACAGGTACCGGTCTGTTACAGGATGGAGCCTCCGTATTTTTTAACCCCGGCGCCGTTGTTATGTTGCCCGATAATTACATACAGGCAGGTATCAGCCCATTAATGTTCAAATCTGTTTTTAACCCAATGGGCACCAATGTGCAGGATCACGTTGACAACAAAGTTGCCACACCATTTACCTTTTACGCCGCCGTTGGCCCAAAAAATGGCTGGTGGAAATTAGGTATGGCCGTATATACCCCATTTGGCGGTTTAACCGACTGGGGCGATAACTGGGTAGGAAAATATACACTGGAAAGCCTCGATCTTAAAGCCATTTATTTTCAGCCCACATTAAGTATAAAATTAACGGATTATTTAAGTATTGGCGGTGGTTTTGTATATAACCGCGGTATTGTTGATCTTACTGAGGCTATCCCACTAACCAATTCTGCAGGCCAGGATGGGCAGGCTGAGCTTAAAGGATCAGGCAAAGGATATGGCTGGAACGCCGGTATCTTTATGAAAACCGAATCGGGTATTACTATTGGTATCACCCACCGTTCGGGCGTAAGTACTACTATAAATAACGGCAATGCTATTTTTGCTGTTCCTCCATCGCTACAAAGCAGTTTTCCACAGCCAAACAGTTTTACCGCAACAATTCCATTGCCTTCAACCACATCAGTGGGTTTGGGCTTCTATCCAACTGATAGATGGACAATTGCTTTTGATGCTAACCTGGTAGGTTGGGATGTTTACAAAGCTTTGGCTTTTGATTATAAAACAAACACACCTCAATTGCAGGATAGCTATTCGCCCCGTAATTACCAGGATGCCGTTAGTATAAGGGCTGGTGCTCAATATAAAGCTTGTAATAACCTGTTCCTTCGCTTTGGCGGTGGTTTTGCAGGCACAGCTGTGCAGGATGGTTATGTTACTGCAGAAGCCCCCGACGCTCCACGCCAATTTGTAACCTGTGGTTTAGGCTATAAACTGGCCGCTAAATTAGATCTTGATGTTTCATTTGAGTATGAGCACGTTGATGCACGCACCCAAACCAATATTCAGTCGCAATTAGCAGGTACGTTTGAAACAAATGTTTACATCCCCGGCCTGTCACTGGCTTATCACTGGTAATTAAAAAATAACAAACATGAAGAACTTTAAAATATATCTTATTGCAGGTTTGCTATTTTTAGCTGCCTGTAAGCCCGAAATACATAACCCGGCACCAACAAAAGGAAGGGCCGATTTTTCACGCTATATTGCTGTAGGTAACTCCTTAACGGCAGGTTACTCCAATGGTGGGTTATACCTTGCCGGCCAACAGAACTCGTACCCGGCTATTATGGCCAAACAAATGCTGGCAGTAGGCGGCGGTACTTTTAACCAGCCTTTATTTGCTACCGGCCAGGAAAACGGCTCCGGCTATCTTAAACTAACAGGTTTTGATGCCAGCGGAAACCCGATCACAGCTCCTGTTACTACTGATTTGGCTATACGCGGCATATTGCCCGTTCCCGGTTTTGGCAATGTTACCTTATACACCAAATATACTGGTGATATTGAGAACTATGGCGTACCCGGAATTAAGCTGCTGAACATCACTTACGCACCTTACGGTAATCTTAATGGCTTTTTTGAACGCATGTTACCGGGTGATGCCCCAACAAACACTACCGATTATCTTGATTTTGTTACTGCCAAATCATTCACTTTCTTTTCCGATTGGTTGGGTAATAATGATGCATTGGCTTATGCTACCGGCGGTGGTGTTGGTGATGTGTTAACAGATAAAACAGTTTTTGCTGAGTTATATGAATTATCGATAGAAAAGTTAACAGCATCAGGTCAAAAAGGCGTGTTGGGTACTATACCCGATGTTACTTCTATCCCTTATTTTAATACAGTAACAGTTGGTGCTATTTTGGCCGGTGTACAAAAACAAAACCCAGCTGTAAAGGCACTTTATGTTAATGCACTGGTATCAGGCACTACCTATGCGCCAAGGGTAGCCACAGCAAATGACCTTATTATACTAACATTTCCAACAAGTATGATAGGTACATTGGTGTCAACACCTTACGGCCCGCAGCCATATGGTTTAACCCCAATCACGCCAATTGATAACCAATATGTGTTGGATGCCAATGAAGTTGCTTTAACACGCGATTATGTACAATCATACAACGCTACTATTAAGTCAATAGCAGCACAAAAAGGACTGGCTGTTTTTGATGCTTATACTTACTTAAATAATGTTAAAGCAAATGGTTTGGTGGTTGATGGTATCAGCCTTAGTTCATCATACATCAGCGGAGGTTTGTTCTCACTTGATGGTGTACACCTTACCCCTCGTGGATATTCCATTATAGCCAATGAATTTATAAAGGCTATAAATACTACTTATGGCTCAACTATTCCATTGGCAAACGTAGCCAGCTACCAGGGACTAACTTTCCCATAAGACATTTCGATAACAATATATTGCTCTAAATCTCCTCCTTTCGGGGGAGATTTTTTTTTGCTCTTTTTCTTTGTAGGGATTAGCCGGGGACGGTATCGTCATAAAAAATAAATAAACAAATACCAATTTGGTTTTTGGTATAAAAATACTTTATATTTGATATAATTAATCTATTTTTAGCATGAGCCGTGAACTAATAGACTTTTCAAAACAAATTGATGAGCAATTTGAGATAGTAATTGCGGGTAAAAAAGACCTGTGGGACTATTTTATAGCTTTATTCTCCTGATCAAATTTTTGATCAAGTTTTCAAACAAGCGTATCACTACACATGCGCTTCATTTCGCTGTGTATAATAGTGGGTAAACCACCAATAAAAGTGGCCTTGCTTTAACCGGTCAATCTTAGCCGAATGGTAAATGCCCTATCCTGAAAAATCTGAAAAATCTGTTTAATCCAGGTTCACTTCCCCTTCAAACACTCGCTCAGCAGGTCCTTCTAAAAAAATATCAGTGAATGTATGCCCGTCATAATTAAAGCGGATGGTAAGATCGCCGCCCAATACTTTTATGGGGGTAGTAATTTGCCCGGTGATGTTGTTATGCTTTGCCATGGCTAATGCTACGGCGGTAACACCTGTTCCGCAGGCAAAGGTTTCATCTTCAACCCCACGCTCAAATGTGCGCACAAAGTAGCCGTTATCGGTTGGTTCAACAAAGTTTATGTTAATGCCTTCGGCGCGGTAAGTATCATTGTTGCGGATAGCGTAGCCCTCCTGGTAAACGTTTTTATCTTTAAGGCCTTCGGTTAAAGTTACATAATGCGGCGAGCCTGTATTTAATACGTAGGCATCATCATCATTGGTAATGCTGTTAACATCAGTCATTTGCAAACTTACCCAGTTGCCTTCTGCTGAAATTTTGGCATAATGCGGACCATCAACCGCCAAAAATTCTGTTTCACTATCTATAATACCCAGGAACTTTGCGAAAGCCACAATACAACGGCCGCCATTGCCGCACATGCTGCTTGGCTTGCCATCGGCATTGTAATAAACCATCTCAAAATCGTAGCCATCAATATTTTGCAGGAACATGGCACCATCGCCGCCGATACCAAAACGGCGGTCGCATAAATGCTGTATCAGCTTAGGATCATGGTGATTAACAAGGTTTTCACGATTGTCAACCATTATAAAATCATTTCCTGCGCCCTGGTATTTATAAAACTGTAATTTCACGTAGTTTACTGCTGATGGATTAATGATACAATATTAAAGTAACCGCCATTAACAACCGTTATGATAAAGTAAATTTATTTTAACAAATTTTAACAAATTTTCCAATAACATCCCATTGCTTCTGCCGTCTATATGGTATTATATTTGAAATACTTAAAAAATATATTTAAAAGAAAAGTGAGTAATATATGAAAAAGTTTGGTTTAACATTGTTAACAGCCTTTATCGGTGGGGCTATGGCCTTGGGTACTTATAAAGTATTTGAGAATAAATATGCCGATAATATGACCTTTCAGGAAAAGCAGAAGGTTTATTTTGCAAGCAACCCTTCGGCCCCTATCACCTCATCAGCCGGCGAGGTTGATTTTACACAAGCGGCGGCAGCAGTAACCCCGGCGGTGGTTTATATCCGTGTTACTTATTCTAACACATCAAACGGTAACAGCGATCAGGATCAGTTACAGCAATTATTTGGTAACATGTTCGGTCAGCGTGCACAGCCTCAGGGTGTGCAGATGGCATCGGGTTCAGGCGTAATCATCTCTCCCGATGGTTACATCGTTACCAATAACCACGTGGTTGAAAAAGCAGATAAAATTACCGTTGCTACTAACGACCACCGCACCTTCCAGGCAAAAGTTATCGGTACCGACCCTAATACCGACCTGGCATTGATAAAAGTTGAAGCCACAAACCTGCCAATTGTAAAGTTTGGTAACTCCGACGATGCAAAAGTTGGCGAGTGGGTTTTAGCCGTTGGTAATCCTTTTAACTTAACATCAACCGTTACAGCGGGTATTGTTAGCGCTAAAGGCCGTAACATAGGCATTATTGGTAATGAGGACAACCAGGATGAAAATCCTTTTGGCCGCAGTAATCAGGGCCAGTCAAGAGCGGCCAATAAAGCCATTGAATCATTTATACAAACAGATGCGGCTATCAATCCCGGTAACAGTGGTGGTGCTTTGGTTAATACCAAAGGCGAACTGATCGGTATTAACTCAGCCATTGCATCACATACCGGCTCATATGAAGGTTATGGTTTTGCCATCCCTATTAATTTAGCCAAAAAGGTATTAAATGACATTGAAAAATATGGCGCGGTTAAACGTGGCTTTGTGGGTGTAAGCTTTACGCAGCTTGATCCGGATGTTGCGCAGGCATTGCATATTGATAACACAACCGGCCTGTATGTAAAAGATCTTGTACATGGCGGCGGTGCCGAAGCTGCAGGTATAAAAGCAGGTGACGTTATTACTAAGGTTGATGGCAGCCCGATCTACGAATCATCAGACCTGCAGGAACGTGTAGGCGAGCTACAGCCGGGCGATAAGGTTCGTTTAACTGTAATGCGCGAAGGTGCCGAAAAGGAATTTAATGTAACGCTTAAAGCCGATGTTGCTCCGGCAGCCCGTACGGCTGCAGCTCCGTCAAAATCAGCAGCTGAGTTATTCAATAAATTAGGGGCAAGCTTTGTGCCGATTACTAAAGAGCAGAAAGCGAAGTTCCATGTAAACTCAGGCATAATAGTTACCCAGGTTCGTCCCGGCCGTTTATTTGATGACACCGAGATACCAGTTGGTTCAGTAATTACCAGCATTAACAAACGCCCTATTGGTAGTATTGCCGATATGGATAACGCTATTACCAATACCAGGAATGGTTTGCTGGTAATCTCAGGTGTTTATCCGGATGGTACCAGCTTCAGCAATACCTTCCAGGTACAATAACGTTTTTTTACCCTAATTAATTAATAAATGAGGAACCCGGCCCAACAGCCGGGTTTTTTCTTTGTAACTTAAATGTTAAAATGGTTAAAAAGTTGATTTTTATGCTTTTAAAACTGCACATTTGTTAGGCAATTAGCTATAAATACGCGTTAATATATATGCAATACCAATTTTGTGAAAAAATACAGGAAATTTTGTACTTCCGGTTAAACCTTTGCAGTTCATGTTCGTCTAACATATAATTAAAGTGGTTTATACTTTATAAATAAAAATTCTGTTTTATCTCATATTATGAAAAGGTTATATAAATATGCATCCGGATTATTTTTAACCGGATTGCTTTCCGTGGCAGTTATTTCAACTGCCAGTGCTCAACACGGTGGCGGCGGCTCTCATGGTGGAGGAGGCGGCGGTGGCGGCTTCCATGGTGGTGGTGTTAGTGCTGGCGGCGGCAGTCATCTTTACAGTGGGGGCAACCGGGCATATGGTAATGGCGTAGTTGCCCGTGGTGCTTATGGCGGTGCTTACGGGTACAATCGTGGTGGTTATTACAGGGCCGGTTTTGGCTATTATGGCTATCCGCACCTGGGCTTTTATTTAGGCGTATTGCCTTTTGGCTATTATCCTTTTTATTGGGGGTCTGACCTGTACTACTATTATGGTGGTGTATTCTACAGCCCGTATGATGGTGGCGGATACCAGGTTACTACTCCTCCAATTGGAGCTGCGGTACCAAGTATGCCCGATGGCGCGAAATCAATAATGATTGATGGCCAGCAATTTTACGAGCTGAACGGCGTGTACTTTAAAACCGTAGTAAACGACCAGGGCAAAAAAGTATTTGTAGTTGCCGGCAGGGATGGTGTTTTAAACACCAATGACAGCAATGTTAGCCCCGACCAAACTGCGGCACCACAAGTTGGCGATATAGTGAATGAATTGCCGGATAATTGCCGCAAGGTATCATTAAATGGCAAAAAATATTACGTATCACCTAACGGTATTTATTACCAGCCATATGTTGATCAGAATGGTAACACCGGCTACCGTATAGCAAGTGTACCTGACAATAATGATAACGACAACGACCAGGAGAACTAATCCCCGGCCGGTAACAAAGCAATAAGTTAATAAAGCTGCCTATGTGTGCTGAGTATCTCAGTAAACATAGGCAGCTTTATTTATGGCAAAATTCTACTATTAATTTATTGAAAATCAAGCAATAGTTAATTTTTCATAGAATTACTAATATTCTTAAATAACTGTTTATCTTTAAATTATGTATTAATAAAATATTAATACATAAGCATTATCGTAGTTAAAATATTAAGCCCTATAGCTGCCTTTTTATGATATCCTGATCTTAGCAACTACTTATATAGTATATACCAATATAACCTATGAAACATTATAATAACATGATAAAAAAATAATTTAAAGAAAAACTGCGCAACATGTCAGTTAGTATTCAGAGTACCAGTATACAAAAACACGAAGACCTTTACCCGGAATTGATGGCGTTCTTTAACGCTATCGATGAAGTTTTTTTCGCTACTGACTTTATTGATTCAAGGGTTGTACGGATATCCGATTCCTGCGAAAAATTGTTTGGCTACAAAGCCGATGACTTTTTGGCGGACGTGCAGCTGTGGTTAAAACTGGTACACCCCGAAGACAGGCATATTGTTGCCAATCAAAACGATCTGCTGCAAAATGGTGAAATGGTAAATACCCAGTATCGCATAATCCGTAGCGATGATACCATAAGATGGGTTGAAAAGAAAATCACACCCCTGTTGGACGAAGCTGGTAATCTGATAAGTTACAATGGTGTTATCAGAGATATAACCGAACGCAAGCAGGAAGAAGAAGAGCATAGAAAAAGCGAGGCTATGTACCGGCGCATTGTTGAAACCGCGCAGGAAGGTATATGGACCATTGACGAAAACGAAAAAACAAACTTCGTTAACAAAAAAATAGCTGAAATACTCGGATACACTCAACAGGAAATGCTGGGAAAGGGCCTTTATGATTTTATGGATGAAGAAGGGAAGGCTTATGCTATAACCTGCATGGAAAGAAGACGCGCCGGAGCAAAGGAAAAGCTGGACATCAGGTACGTTACAAAAGACGGAAATAACGTGTGGACTAACATCTCCGCTAATCCTATTTTTGACGAAGCCGGTAATTATAAGGGCGCGCTTGCCATGATAACTGATATAACCGACCGAAAAGCTGATGAAAAAGCCCTGAAAAAGTCGGAAGCAAACCTGCGTACCATTTTCAATAATAGCGATACTGCATATATTTTAATTGATACCAAATTAAGGATCATTTCTTTTAACACACTGGCCCAAAAATTCTCCGAGTATAATAACAATATGCCGCTCGAGGTAAATAAGTATGTAAAAAACTATTTCCAGTTAGACAGGTGGCCCATTATACAACAATATATTGATCAGGCTACTAATGGAGAACCGGTTGGTTATGAAATAAATCTTCCCGGGAAAGACGGAAATATACGTTGGTATTATGTGCGCTGGGTTAGTGTAAAAAATAATGAAGGGAAAAACTGGGGGTTTATTTTAACAAATAAGGATATTACTGAAGCAAAGAATGCAGCCCTTGAACGCGAACGGATAATTGCCGACCTGATACAACATAATAATGATCTTAAACAGTTCACTTATATCGTATCACATAATCTGCGCGCACCGGTTGCCAATATTATTGGCCTTACAGATATATTGGTGGAGGATGATCTTGACGCTAATGTAAGGCAGGAAATTACCAACAGGCTTTCTATCTCTATAAAAAACATTGATGTTGTAATAAAGGACTTAAACCATATTTTACAAGCCCGGGCCATTAACGGGAACAAGGAAGATGTGTACTTTGAAAAATTGGTAAAAAGTATTAAAGCAAGCGTTTATAATGCCGACCAGAACGATGATGTACAGTTTAATTATTCGTTTGATGAGGTTGGATCGATCTTTACCATCCGCAGTTATGCATATAGTATTTTTTATAATCTGATATCAAACAGTATTAAATATTGCCGCCCGGGAGTACCGCCGATTATTAACATCAGCAGTCATAAATTGGCTGATAAGATTGAGCTCCGTTTTAAAGACAATTGCAAAGGTATCGACCTTAAAAAGAATGGCAACCAGGTATTTGGTTTGTATAAACGTTTTGATACCTCTACAGAAGGTAAAGGCATGGGCCTGTTTATGGTAAAAACCCAGGTTGAAGCGCTCGGCGGTACAATAAATATAAACAGCAAGCCAGGCGAAGGTACCGAGTTTATCATTCAGTTCGATTTACAATCTGTATTGCCACCTATGTAATATCTCTTACTATAGTATGATAGAATATTCGGGAGATTAAAGAAAGTGTCATGGTTAGACACTCGAAGCATGCGGGCAAAGGCCTTTACGCTTACCCTCTGAGTGTCTCAGGGTGACCCTACGATCAATATTTATAAAGAAATATACTTCCAAGGGGCCTATGGCTACTGTACATACAAATATTTTTTGTACTAAAAACAAACCGGTGTGTTTTCGCATTCTTTGATATATAAAACGGTATATGCACGCCTATTTTCCTGAATATTAAAAAAATGTTTTTAAAGTAGTACCTGTTGTATAATAAGCTCGGATAATATCAATAATATTTTAATAAGTTTGTTTGGCATCTGCTTTGTAAGGCATTTGTTACAAAAAATCCATATAATAATAAGATGAAGGTATTAAGAAACAGAATAACTGTATTAAGCATAGCTATCGCTATGTTTGGCATTTTGGTTACAGGTTGCGACTCATTTACTAAGACACAAAAAGGCGCAGCCATAGGCGTAGGTGCCGGTGGTACTGTTGGCGCTTTAATAGGCCACGCTGCAGGTAATACGGCGTTGGGCGCTATTATAGGTGGTGCGGTTGGCGGTACAGCAGGTGCATTCATCGGTAAAAAAATGGATAAACAGGCTGCCGAAATTAAACAAACGGTACCGGGCGCTACGGTAACACGCCAGGGCGAAGGCATCCTTGTAAAATTTGATTCAGGTATTTTGTTTGATATTGATAAGGCTGATGTAAAACCATCCGCCTCAGCCAATTTGCAGCACCTGGCCGCATCAATGCAAAATAATCCAGAAACCAACATCTCAGTTATAGGGCATACTGATAGCACAGGTACAGCAGAGCACAATATGGACCTTTCTATCCGCAGGGCCCAGGCAGTGAAGGCGGTTATAGTTGCCGATGGTGTAAACGGATCGCGTTTAACAACCGTTGGTAAAGGTGAAACAGAGCCGATAGCAAGCAATAGCACAGCCGATGGCCGCGCGCAAAACCGCCGGGTAGAGATAATTATCGTCGCTAATGATCAGCTGAAAAGCCAGGCAAAACAGGCCGACGGTCAATAAAAAATCAAATTCACGCGTCGTTGCGAGGTACGAAGCAATCCCCGATTAGCAGATCCGATCTGTAAAGTTTGGGATTGCTTCGTACCTCAATGGCGCTCCTATTAAAATCACACCATCATTCCATCCCAAAAATCAGCGGTCAAAACTTCTTAACCGTTTCCGTAATATGCGCCAAATGATGTTTACCATGCCATGAGTAGGTCCCTAAAAACTTTTTAAGCGGGATGGTTTCACCAGATGCCGGGTGGATAAAGCTGTGGTTCCATTCATCCTCTGTAAAGCTTTCCAAAATAGCAACCCAGCGAATGTGAATGCCCTCGAGCATTCTTAATGATGGCTCAACAGGCAGGCGGTAATCTGCCAGTAATGCCCAATCAGCTTCCTCGTAGGGTTTTATGGTTGGCTTATCTTCTGTAAGGGCAAGCTTCAGTCGGGTAAGCGCGTTCATATGGCTATCGGCAACATGGTGCACAACCTGGCGCAATGTCCAACCGCCGGTACGGTATGGCGTGTCCAGCTGTTTTTCATTCAGGCCGATAACCGCCTGGCGCAGCAGGCCCGGCAGTACTTTAATATCGTCTATCCAATGCCTCAGGTCATCAGCAGTATAAGATGCCGGCGGACTGAATTGCCCGATAGGGTATTTCATTAGTTCATCTGTCATATATATGATCATAAAAAAATTAAATTAGGGATTATTTTAATGTTGAACAAGCATTAAGGTATTTTAGCGTTTGTATCCCTACATAAATGATAAAAAAGATAGCCTTTTTACTACTCGTTTTTAATTGCAGTATCAGCTATGCGCAAACTATTAAAACAGATGTATTGGTGATTGGTGACAGTCCAAGTGGCGTATCTGCTGCCATGCAAAGTGCACGAAGCAAAATGAAAACGGTACTCATTGAGCAAAGGGAACAGCTCTGCCCCATGCTGGCCGATGCAACTACATTAAAATTTACCGCCGACCGTAACTTACCATCCGGAATATGGGGTGAGTTTCGCAAACGGGTAAAAGAGCATTATAATAAAACGCCCGGGTACGATACCACCCTCAACGCGCCATTACAACTCGAGCTAAATGTAGGTGCAACTATACTTTCAAACGTTGCAGATACGGTAAAGGACCTCAGCATCCAGCTAAATACCTCTTTCACTAATATTATTAAGGATGGTGACCGATGGGAAGCAACCCTTACCCAAAATGGCAAAACCGAAATCATAAAGGCACGGGTAGTAATTGATGCTACTGAAAATGGTACTGTTGCCCAAAAGGCTGGGGCAACTTATAAACCGTACGATAACCAGGAGAATAAAAACTCGCCGAATTATTATCGCACTTCAATAGCTATAGGGGATGTATCACCACCAGCCTCATACCAGGTTGATAATGTTAACTACAATTATCCGCCTTATCCATCCTATTGCATCCCTATAAAAGCTGTTGTGGCTGCAGGCGTAACTAATTTATTGGTAACCGAATGCACACTTCCACTTAAGGGTAATGTAAATTATTTGGCCGACCAGTTAACATTAGGCCAGGGCGCAGGCGTAATAGCTGCTTATTGTGCATTCTTTAAAACAACAACCGCTAATCTAAATGTGAGGCTGATACAGGGCGAACTACTCGATTTTAAAGGCTATATTTTGCCGTTGGCAGATATCAGCACCGACTCATACTGGCGTGCCATACAACAGGTTTGCGCTACGGGATTAATAAAAGGCGTACAAAAAAAGGTTAATGGCGAAATGCAGTTCCTGTTCATGCCCGATTCCATAGTTACCACTGCTGAGGTAAAGCCTGTGTTATTGGAAATTTACACCCGGGCATTTCTTTGGTTTAATGCCAACAAGTTGGATAAGCAATTTACAGTGGGCAACCTGCTTTCCTTCATCAGCGAACTTACCTTAACGGATCCGGACAATGTAAAGAAAAGCATGAGCCGCGACTGGAATACACAATATCATTTCATCTCCAAATTTGACACGAACAGCCCCGTAACCCGCCGGGAGTTTGCCATACTGGCCAATAAGTTTTTGAACCCTTTTGCCCGGACGGTTGATTTGAATGGGCGATTGGTGAATTAGAATTGGAGACACAAAGTATTGTGCCCTACGGGAAGATATTTTTTTGTAGAGACACAATACTTTGTGTCTCATTTTAACGTGATAGCCTTATTAAACTAGAGACGCAAAAATATTGCGTCTCTACGCAGGACAATGTATATCTCCGAAACTGTTATATTGCATTCTTTTATCATACCTCGTTATTAACAATGAAAAAAACTTTTACGCTCCTTTTACTGGCTGCCTGCACGAACTCCTTCGCGCAAAAGCTGGATACCCTTACTATTGAAAAAATAATGCGCGATCCAAAATGGATCGGCACCGCGCCATCCGGCATCCGCTGGGATGATGACAGCAAAAAAGTCTATTTTAACTGGAACCCACAAAATGAGGAAAGGGACGCGCTTTACTATATCACTACTAACAATACCGACCCTGAAAAAGTAACCCTTGATGAAAGGCGTGCCATTGTGCCCGAGTACGGCAAATGGAATAAAAGCCACACCAAAAAAGTATACGTTAAAAACGGCGATATCTTTATTGAAGACATCAAGGGCAATAAAATAACCCAGCTCACCAGCACCGGCGACAGGGAAAACAACCCCACCTTCAGCGGTGATGAAAGTAAGGTATTATTTATGCGTGGCAATAACGTGTTCGTCCTTAAACTAAATGGCAGCGAATTAATACAGCTCACCAATTTTGTAAAAGCCGCCGCCAAAAAAGATGATGACGGCAGCGATGATACTGAGCAGGCCAAATGGCTCAAACAGCAGCAACTGGAATTGTTCGACATTATCAAAGTAAAGGATAAGGACGACAAGGCAGCAGCAGCCGATCGCAAAGCCTTGCAGGCAAAAAAAATGAAGGAACTGGTTACCGGCGATAAGGATGTAGATAATGTGGAGGTTAGTCCGGATGGGCGGTATATAACTTACCGCCTCATTAAATCAGCAGAAGAAAAGAACGGCATAGTACCTGATTATGTTACCGCAAGCGGTTATACCGAAGATATCCCTAACCGCACCAAGGTTGGCGGTCCGCAGGCTACGGCTGAATCTTTTATTTATGATACACAGCGCGATTCTGTTTATAAGATCAATACAAAAAACATCCCCGGTATAAAGGATCTGCCCGATTATGTAAAAGATTACCCCGCTGAACTGGCCGAACGCACCAAATTAAATAAGGACCGTGATGTAATAGTTAATGGCCCTATCTGGAGTCAGGATGGCAAATACGCATTGGCGGTTGTTGCTGCCATTGATAACAAAGATCGCTGGATCATGAAGTTCGACCCGCATAGTGGTGCCTTAACTTTGCTCGATCGCCAGCATAACGATGCCTGGGTAGGCGGCGGCGCACCGGGTATTGAGGATGAATGGTACTCAACAGGCAATATCGACTGGATTGATAACACCCACTACTATTACCAGAGCGAAGCCAGTGGCTACTCGCATATTTATGTGGCTGATATAACCACTGGTGATAAAAAACAACTTACCACCGGTAAATGGGAGGTGCAAAACCTGCAATTATCAAATGATAATAAAACATTCTATTTTAATGCCAACATCAATCACCCCGGCGATCTGCAGTTTTATAAACTCCCGGTAAGTGGTGGCAAACCTATCAGGCTAACCTCCATGAAAGGTTATAACAATGTCGATCTTTCGCCTGATGAAAAATGGCTGGCTATACGTTATTCTTACACCAACAAACCATGGGAGTTGTACCTGCAAGCCAACAGGCCGGGCGCAAAAGCAGTACAGGTCACCAATTCAACCAGTAAGGAATTTAATTCCTACGCATGGCGCGATGCTCCCATCGTAACTTTCAAAAACCGTTACGGCAGCGATGTTTATGCCCGTTTATATGTGCCCAAAAATCCCGACCCGGCCAAGCCCGCTGTGATATTTGTGCATGGTGCCGGTTACCTGCAAAACGTGACGTATTCGTGGAGTTATTATTTCCGCGAGTTTATGTTCAACAATATGCTTACCGATAATGGTTATACTGTATTGGATATCGACTACACCGGCAGCGCAGGCTACGGTCGTGATTGGCGCACGGGCATATACCGTCATATGGGTGGCAAGGATTTGAGTGACCAGGTAGATGGCGCTAAGTTTTTGGTGGATAACTATGGCGTTAACCCAAAACACATCGGCATTTATGGCGGTTCATACGGCGGTTTTATGACACTGATGGCCCTGTTCACCGCGCCTGATGTGTTTACCTCCGGCGCAGCCATCCGCTCTGTAACCGACTGGGCGCATTATAATCACGAGTACACTGCAAATATTTTAAATGAGCCTTATAACGATGAAAAGGCCTATCGCCTCAGCTCGCCTATCTATTTTGCAAATGGCTTAAAAGGCAACCTGTTGATGCTGCATGGCATGGTTGATCAGAATGTTAATTTTCAGGATATAGTGCGCTTAACACAAAAACTGATAGAATTACATAAAGACAATTGGTCGCTCGCCCCTTACCCCGTGGAGGACCACGCCTTTGAACAACCAAGCAGTTGGGCTGATGAGTATAAACGCATCTATAAATTATTTAATGAAACGTTGAAGAAGTAGATTCGCTACTGAATATGAAAAGACTCAACTTGTTTGTCCTGGCATTTTTACCCTTATTAGGTTTCGCTCAACAAAATCAAAAATCTGTTGATAGCAATTATATTGATAGCTTATACGACAAAGGAATTGCCAAAAGAAAAGCAGCTGACTATAAAGGAGCAATAGCCGATTACACTAAAGTAATTTATATTGCTCCTGAATATACCTCGGCATACATTAACCGGGGTGCCATGCGTGATCTTTTAAAAGACTATAACGGTGCATTAGAAGATTATGATAAAGCCATTGAACTAAAGCCTGACGAAGCAGAGATCTATAATAATAGAGGTAATACAAAAGAGCATATGCATAATTATAGTGAGGCGCTTCATGACTTCAACAAAGCCATTGCTTTAAATCCTGATCTCGCCGAAGCATATTATGGTAAAGCGATTGTGGAAAGTGACTTGTCGGATTATGACCATGCGATCAAAAATTATAGTAAAGCAATCGAATTAAATCCCGTTTATTCAGCTGCTTATACAAATAGGGCTGATGCAAAAACTAATATAAATGATTTTAAGGATGCTATTGAAGACTGCACCAAAGCAATAGCACTTGACCCTCAATCGGCAGAAAGCTATTATAACCGTGGTACAGCTAAGGTTAACGAGAATGATAATAAGGGTGCTCTGGATGATTATAATAAAGCTATAAGTATTAACAATAATGTTGCTGAATTTTATAATAACAGAGGTATAGTAAAAGCGAATTTAAAGGATTATAGCGGCGCTATAATTGACTATTCAAAAGCAATTACTTTAAATCCTAAATATGCTGATGCTTATTGCAATCGTGGTGTTTCCAAGTTTTTTAAGAATAACAAATCCGGTGCTTGTGCAGATTGGATAATAGCTAATGAAGGTGGTAATAAAGGAGCAGTGGGATACTTGCAAAAGTATTGTAAATAAAATCACTTTCCTATCCCCACCATCTCATCCACAGCTTTCAACAACGATTTATCCCCGTCGGCATCTTCCATCATTTCCCACATCATTACGCCGCCGGCGTTTTGCAGGGCAAATGTGACTTTACGCTTTATGGTTGGGATGCCGTTGTAATAGATAATGTTGCCCGGTGTTACAGCTACCGTATCCAAATTTTCAGAGCCGGGGTAAGCGCTTACGATCTGCGAGTAATGAAACTCCCTTTGTATAGCCGGGCCGAAACCATAGCCATAAAAAGGCAGTCCAAGTGTAAGCCTGTCTTTGGATATTCCTCTGTTTTTTGTCCAGAAATCCATATCAGATATCGCCATGGAGTACGGCGAATGCGACCCCGGCTGATTCAGGTTCCATGGGCCGGTAGCATCATAGGTCATGATATTCAAAAAATCAAAATAGGTTAATGCCTTAGCCGTAAGTTGCGCGCTTTCCCAGGTGGCAACTGCCGCTGTCATTATTTTGCCTTTTGCTTTTAAGGCGATGGAAAGATCGCTCACAAAACCTTCATAGCTCTTATTAATATGGTCGCCTTCCAAATCAACATCAATACCATCTAAATGCAATTCAATTGTTGAACTTACCAGGCTGTCAATAAACTTAGCGCGGTTAGTATCTACAATCATCGCCATATTTATAGCATTGCCAATGGTGCCTAAAACTATCACCTGGTTTTTATGTGCTGCCGCGATGGTAGAATCCAGGTGTGGCAAATGCCTGAATTTGCCTGTGCTATCCGTACCATTAAAAAATATATTCAAATGCGTTAGCTTCGATACATCAAAACGGGCAGCTTTTCCATTCGCTATTTCACCACTTAGTAAGTACCCAACCACTTTAAAATTTGCCGGTGCTTTAACTGGCGACACAGTTGCCTGCTCCGCCAGTTTATGAGTCTTGCAACCAAGCAGGGCAAATACCAGCAAAAGACAGCTTGCGAATCCTTTTTTACAGTCATTTTTCATTAACCAATTCATTAAAAGCAATTTAATACTAAAATGCCCTATTGCAATTTTTAATTTTTTATTATCGCAAATCGTAGCAACTTTGTTATCATATCCTGCCACAAAAAATGAAAAAAGCCGCGCTGTTATTATTGCTCATCTGTTTTGGTTGTAACTCAAAGCCTAAAATGCCTGTTGTGCATATCAGCCTGATCAATAACCATTCGCTCAAATTCACCGGGCTGGATTATACCACCGTGCAGGAAATAAACCAGGATACTTCAGCAACCGGCTGGCAAAGCCTCATCCCCGTTTACCGTATGCCTGCTGATACCGATATGATGGATTTTCAGAAACCGCAGCCCGGCAAATATACAGTTACCGATAGCACCGTTATATTTACGCCAGATACCCCGTTCATTAACCACCAGGCCTATTTTGCACGTTATTACCATTATGCCGAAGGCAGTAATGTATGGGATGATATTAAGCAACATAAAAAACTGGGCAAACCCACGTATACAGATTTGATTTTTAAGCAATAACCGCTTTGCAACTCTAATAAAATTTAGTATGTTTGCATCCAAATTAAATGGAGGGGGCGCTTAGCCCCCTCTTTTAGTTTATCAATCAAATTATCAAACACAGGTAATGAATATTGAAAAGAGAGTAAAAGAACTGGTTGAAGAAAAGATTGCCGACAGGCCCGATCTATTTTTGGTGGATGTAAAAATGCATTCCAACGGAAAATTGATCATTTTGGTTGATGGCGATAAAGGCATTGGAATTAGCGATTGTGTGGCCATAAGCAGGCATGTAGGCTTTCATCTGGAAGAGGAAAATACTATTGAAGCTGCTTATAACCTGGAGGTTTCATCGCCCGGTATTGATACACCGCTTACGCTGTTGCGCCAATATGCCAAAAACGTTAACCGCGACCTGGCTATTAAAATGGCCGACGGTGCAAAAAGAGAAGGCAAGTTAAGCGCGATAACCGAAGACGCTATAGTGATTGAAGAAAAAATAAAAGAAAAGGGAAAAAAAGCTGAAGTAATTGAAAGCGTTATCCCTATTAATCAAATAACAGAAACAAAAGTTTTAATATCATTCAAGTAGGAAAATGAGCAATATTAATTTAATTGATTCTTTTCAGGAATTTAAAGATTTCAAAAACATCGACAGGCCAACCATGATGAGCGTTCTTGAGGACGTTTTCAGGAGCATGATCCGTAAAAAATACGGTAACGATGAGAATTGCGATGTGATCGTGAACACAGATAATGGTGACCTTGAAATTTGGCGCACACGTGTGGTTATGGAAGATGGCTTCTCTGAAGATGATGACCTTGAAATTGAATTGGCTGAAGCAAAGAAACTGGATGCAGACCTGGAAGTTGGTGACGAGTATATTGAGCAGATAACGCTTGAAAGCTTTGGTCGCCGTGCTATACTTGCTGCACGCCAAACACTTGTTTCTAAAATTTTAGAACTTGAAAAGGACGAAATTTTCAAAAAATATAAAGACCGCGTAGGTGAAATTGTAACAGGTGAAGTTTACCAGGTTTGGAAAAAAGAAACTTTGGTATTGGATGATGAAGGCAATGAGCTTTTGTTACCAAAATCAGAGCAGATACCTGCCGACTACTTTAAAAAGGGCGATAGCGTAAAAGCTGTTGTAAGTAAGGTGGATATGCTGAACAGCAACCCTAAGATCATTATTTCACGCACAGCGCCTGAATTTTTACAGCGTTTATTTGAACTGGAGGTGCCTGAAATTTTTGATGGTTTAATCACTATCAAGAAAATTGTACGTGAACCAGGTGAACGCGCTAAGGTAGCGGTTGAATCATATGACGACCGTATTGATCCGGTTGGTGCCTGCGTAGGTATGAAAGGATCACGCATACATGGTATAGTACGTGAGTTGAAGAACGAAAATATCGACGTAATAAACTATACCAATAACTTACAACTGTATATACAGCGTGCTTTATCGCCTGCTAAAATCACTTCTATTAAGTTAGATGATGAGAAAAAAACAGCGGCGGTTTACTTAAAACCCGATCAGGTATCATTAGCTATCGGCCGTGGCGGGCATAATATTAAACTGGCAGGCAAACTAACAGGGTACGAAATTGATGTTTACCGTGAGGCTGATGAGCAGGATGAGGATGTGGATATCGAAGAATTTACAGACGAAATAGATAGCTGGATAATTGATGAATTTAAACGCATTGGTTTAGACACAGCAAAATCAGTATTGGCATTAACTGTAGGCGAATTGGTGAAACGCACCGATTTAGAAGAAGAAACAGTTAAGGAAGTATTATCAATACTGCAAGCTGAGTTTGAATAAGGCTAATAAGCAAAAATAAAATCGTATTTTTGCATTAATACAGTAAGAGAAAAACGAATAAATGTCAGAAGACAAAAGCATAAATTTAATTAAGGCAGCAAAAGAGCTTAACATTGGTACAGGTACTATTGTTGACTTTTTAGCTTCAAAGGGCTACAAGATAGAAAAGCAGCCCATGGCGAAGCTGAATGGCGACATGTACAGCGCATTGTTAAAGGAATTTGCTTTTGATAAAAGCATCAAGGAAGAAGCCAAGCAGATCAATATCGGCAAAATCAGGAAGGATGAACCTGGACAGGCTGAAAAACCTGCTGAGTTCCGTAGGTCGAGAGATTTTGAGAACGAGGAAATACTGATCAAAAATGCAGGTAATTACGCGCCGCACTATGCCGAAAAGCCAAAAGCACCGGAACCTGAGCCTAAAAAGGTGGAGGAAACCAGTGCCGAAACTTTACCGGGTGTAAAAATAGTTGGCAAGATTGACCTTGATAATCTTTCCGCGAAACCACAGTTAAGTGGCGATAAGAAAGAACCTGTTGAGGCTAAGAAGGAAGTTGAGGCTCCGGCTCCAACACCAGCGCCCGCGCCAGCTCCAACACCAGCCCCTGAGCCGAAACAAGAGGTAAAACAGCCTGAGCCCGTAGCTGAAGTGAAAAAGGAAGTAGTTCCGGAAACACCAAAAGCTGAAATACCTGCACCAGCGCCAGCTCCTGCACCAGTTGTAGCGCAAGCACCTGTTGCACCGGCAGCTCCTGTGGTTGAAACCCCAAAAGCTGTTACTGAAACACCTGCAGCTGAAGAAGTACAGGATGACGAAGTGATACGCGCGAAAGCAGAGCGTTTAACAGGGCCAAATGTTATTGGTAAAATACAATTGCCGGTTACACCGCCAAAGCGCAACCCGGTAGCATCATCATCAAACAGCCAGGCAGATCATAAACGTAAAAGAAAGCGTAAAGATAACCAGGGTGGTGGTAATAATAACCATCAACAAGGCCAGGGTGGTGGCAATCACCAGGGGCAGAGTGGCCAAAACCCGCAAGGCGGACAGGCACCTGCACATCCTATAAACCCTAATCGTCCTGATTTCAGGAATAGGGCGAACAATCCGCAAGCAGGCGGCCCGGGACAAGGTGGTGGTAACCGCCCTGATTTCAGGAATAACAGAAACAACACTCCGCATAGTTCAAACCCTAAGGAAGAACCTTCGGAAAAAGATATACAAGACCAGATCAAGGCAACTTTAGCACGTTTAAGCGGTGCTGGTAAGTCGGGTAAATTTGCACAGCGTGCAAAATTCCGCCGCCAAAAACGCGATGATGTAGCTGCAACAGCCGAAGAACTGGCATTAGAACAGGAATCACAATCGAAAGTATTAAAGGCTACCGAATTTGTTACAGCTAATGAGCTGGCAGCAATGATGGATGTGCCGGTAACACAGATCATCTCAACTTGTATGAGTTTGGGTATGTTCGTATCCATTAACCAAAGGCTTGATGCGGAAACGCTGGCAATTGTGGCTGATGAGTTTGGTTACCAGATAGAGTTTGTGAAACCACAGGATGAAGAAAGCAGTCTGGATCAGCCTGATAATCCTGAAGATCTTGTTCCGCGTGCGCCAATCGTAACCATAATGGGCCACGTTGACCACGGTAAAACATCATTGCTCGATTTTATACGTAAAACAAACGTAATAGGTGGCGAAGCGGGTGGTATAACCCAGCACATTGGCGCTTATGAGGTTACTTTACCGGGCGATAAAGGAAAGATCACCTTCCTGGATACACCGGGTCACGAAGCGTTTACCGCCATGCGTGCAAGGGGTGCACAGGTAACAGATATTGTAATTATAGTAATTGCTGCTGATGATAGCGTGATGCCGCAAACCCGCGAGGCCATAAACCACGCGCAGGCTGCAGGTGCTCCAATCATTTTCGCCTTTAATAAAATTGACAGGCCGGGTGCTAACGCTGATAAGATCCGTGAGCAACTATCAGCCATGAATATTTTGGTTGAGGAATGGGGCGGTAAATACCAATCACAGGAAATATCAGCCAAAACAGGCTTAAATGTTGAATTGTTATTGGAAAAAGTATTGCTCGAAGCTGAAATACTTGAGCTAAAAGCTAATCCTGACAAACGTGCCGTAGGTACTGTTATTGAAGCAGCACTTGATAAAGGCCGTGGTATTGTTACTACTATATTGGTACAGGCAGGCCGCTTAAAAGTTGGCGACCCAATATTAGCAGGCTGTTACAGCGGGCGTGTTAAAGCCTTAACTAACGAACGCGGACAAAGGGTTGAATCTGCAGGGCCATCAACACCGGTACAGGTGTTGGGTATGCAGGGCGCGCCTACCGCGGGTGATAAGTTCAACGTATTAGAAAATGAAGTTGAAGCACGTGAAATTGCAAACAAACGTTTACAATTACAACGCGAACAAGGCTTACGTACGCAGAAACACATCACACTTGATGAGATCGGCCGTCGTTTGGCAGTTGGTAACTTTAAGGAACTTAATATTATTGTTAAGGGTGACGTGGATGGATCAATCGAAGCATTGTCTGATTCATTACTGAAACTTTCAACCGAGCAGATACAGGTTAACATTATATCAAAAGCAGTTGGTCAGATCTCTGAATCTGATGTATTGCTGGCTTCTGCATCTGATGCGATCATCATCGGTTTCCAGGTTCGTCCATCAGGAAGTGCCCGTAAGCTGGCTGAGGCTGAGCAGATAGATATCAGGCTTTACTCTATCATTTATGACGCCATAAATGAAATTAAAGCTGCGATGGAAGGCATGCTTGCGCCAACATTTGAAGAGAAAATTGTTGCTAACGTTGAGATACGTGAAACATTCAAGATCAGCAAGGTTGGTACAATTGCAGGTTGTATGGTACTTGATGGTAAAATTACCCGTAACAGTAAAATACGTATCATCCGCGAGGGTGTGGTAATTTACACCGGCGAACTGGCTTCATTAAAACGCTTTAAAGACGATGTTAAGGAAGTTAACGCTAACTACGAGTGCGGTTTAAATATCCAGAACTTTAACAACATTGAAGTAGGTGACATTGTTGAAGCTTACGAAAATGTTGAAGTAAAAAGGAAATTATAATAGTTGGTTACAAACTGACTTTATCCGGGGTTTCAGTTGTAAACTGAAACCAGTACAGGAATAAAAAGTAGAAGGGCTAATCCAATGGATTGGCCCTTTCTTTTTTTGCCACTGGCTTTAGTTTATAACTTAAGTCGTCAGATCAGCGAAATTTGCAATTTCCCTACGTGCCTTAATCCCTACATTATTTCATGAAAATATTATAAACAAAAAAGTAGTGAGGCAATTGCTTTATATGGCTACATGGCTAAAGATGGCGCGGTTGTTATAAAATTAAAGCCAGGCCTTGTGGGCAATGCTTGGCAATTAACTGATGTTTCAGAAGCTACAAGTTCTGATACCAAACCTTACTTTGGTGGCGACGTTACAAAAACGATTTCAACCAGCCCATTTGGCACCTATTCTCCACCCAGTGCAGCTTTTTATCCTGCGGGTGATAAGATGAATCAGGCGCCGGTTACAGCCACAGTCATCTATCCTCCAACAAATGATGGTGAAGGCGCGGATGCTAACAATAATCAAGAGATCAACTATGCACTTATTCCCGATGGGATAGAAAAAAGTGATTTTAAAGAAGTGATAAAGTTGTTTAAGGACAATGGTTTTGACTTGAATATCAATAAGGAGTATAAAGGCAACGCTGTTGATATGCTCAAGATCTCCCTGACCAGTAAGGACAAAACTGCAATGTCGGCAACATACCGTGTTAAGGAACTGATGGATTCACATTACTATATAAACATCAGGGTAAATAAGGTTACTAACCAATTGAATATTCAATCTGTAAAAGGGAATTAGAGAATTGTCTTTAGTGTGGAGCCTGCTTTTATTCTTTTTGACTCCAAGCTCTATATTAAAGACTATCACACATCGCCTACCGTTTAAACAATTCATTTATCTCAGCATAAGGCTTGGCATCATTAGCAAAAGTAAATGTGCCTTTCTGCATGATCTCTTCCGCCCCGCGGAAAAAGGCACCATAGGCTGCCCGCAGTAATGCAGAGCCAACGCTTACTCTTTTAACGCCAGCATCTGCCAGCATGTTAAGCGTTATATTACTGCCCGGAAAACCCATTATCACATTTACAGGCCTTGGAGCTACCGCCTTTACCACAGTTTCCATATCCTCAAGTGTTTTTAAACCGGGTGCGAACAATACATCTGCACCCGCGTCGGCAAATGCTTCTAATCGGCGTATAGTATCCCTCAGATCGATCTTTCCGTGAAGCAGGTTCTCTGCCCTGGCGGTTAGTGTAAACGGATATGGAAGGCTATGTGCAGCCTCCACCGCTGCCTTTACCCGTTCAACAGCATGTTCAAATGGATAGATCGGGTCCTGCGGATTTCCGGTAGCATCTTCAATCGAACCTCCGGCAAGGCCAGCCTTTGCCGCGAGTAGAATAGTCTCGGCACAAGCTTCAGGGCTATCTCCGTAGCCATTTTCCAGATCAGCCGACACCGGTAAATTAGTCGCGTTGATGATATCCCTTGCATTTTGCAGGGCTTCATCTCGACTTACATCCCCCAGCCCATCGGGTTTGCCAAGCGAATAAGCGAGGCCTGCGCTGGTGGTAGCCAATGCTTTAAAGCCCAATGTTTCAAATACTTTCGCAGAACCTGCATCCCAGGGGTTCGGAACAACAAAGATACCTGTACGCTGGTGAAGCTCCCTGAAAGTTTCGGCCCTCGCTTGTAATGACTGATTGGTTGATGTGCTCATATTTTAGAATATTAACGTTTTCAATATCAAAAATAAAACATAACGTGCTGATAATGGTGCGCCAGTAAACAAAAAAAAAGACCGGTTTAAAATTACCGGTCTGTTTGCATTATCTTTTTGGGTGTTGTTTGTGCCAATGATGTTTTTTATGCTTGTGATGGTGATGGGTTTGCGCGTTTACCGCTGTATAGCTAAACATAGCTACCATCATAATTGCTAATACTTTTATAACTTTCATAAATTTTGTTTTTTGTTTCCCAAATCTAACGACACGGAATAACAATTGTTATATATGAACTAATTTGTTACAAAATTCAACAGTTATTCATGCAGTAAACCAACTACTAATTTTTCCCATTGCGGCCCTGATAATCCAGCCCGGGCTGTTAAAGCTATAATGGTATTACGTATGCTATCGTATATGCCGGTATAGTGATTGTTGGGCGTTTCATTGCGGCCATGCACAGCAGCGCTTACATGGTTTAAATAACGCTCAATAATAAATGTACTGGTAGAGTTATGGCTGAAAAAATGCGCTGTTGCTTTTTCGGGATGCCGCGGATTTGCAACCGGGCGCACGGTAATGGCAATAAATTCATTTTCGGCGCGGGCGTCTTCAACATCTTCTATGCTTTCTATCCGCACCCACTCCAAACCATCGCCCGCTATTGACCCAGGTGCAGGCAGATTGATATAAAAATGATCGCCTTTCTCAGCTATCTTATATTCATCGTTTCCCTGCGCATCAGTAACAGTAAATTTTGATGAACCCGGACCGCTGAACTCATGCCAGTTAGATACATCTTTCAACCTGCTTTTAGCTAACAGGAATAATTCATGCGCTTGCTCGCGGGTATTGCAATCAACAAAATGTATTACATCGGTTTGTTCACCTTCATGTTGAGCCGGGATCTGGGCTGATGCGTCGTTCTCCATAATATACCTGATTTTATTAGGCTAACAACCGCGTACAGTTTCAGTTTTATTTAATATTATGTGAACAGATCAATTATGCGTCAAATAAACTGCGTTTAACGCCCATTTCAAGCCCTCTGAGCTCTGCAAGCCCTTTCAGCCTACCTATAGCCGAGTAGCCATGATACGTGTTATACCTGAAATCATCCAGCAGTTTATGCCCATGATCGGGCCGCATAGGTATAGCAATATCTTCACGACCACTGTCAGCACGTTTCTTTTGTTCGAGGATTATATTTTTCATCACCGCGTACATATCTGTGCTGCCGTTTAGGTGTTCATCCTCATAAAAGCTTCCGTTAGCCTCACGCCTTACATTACGTAAATGCAGGAAGTGAAAATGGGCACCCAGGCGCTCAACAATGCCCGGCAGATCATTATCAGGTCTTGCACCTAATGATCCTGTGCAAAAAGTTAGGCCATTACTCGGCGATGGGCAATAGCTTACCACATCATGCAGATCGGCCTCCGTAGAAACTACCCTAGGCAAACCTAAGATAGGAAAAGGCGGATCGTCAGGGTGGATGCACATTTTCACGCCCGCTTCCTCGGCAGCTGGTATAATGCCTTGCAGAAAATAAGCCAGGTTAGCTTTTAAGGCCTTAGCATCCGTTTGGTCATAGCGTTGCAAATAACCATTAAACTCTTCAATGGTGAGGGTTTTATCAGTTCCGGGCAAACCAGCTAACAGGTTATTGATCAATTGTTGTTTTTCATCTGCACTTAAAGCATCCAAAAATGCTTTTGCTTTTTGCTGCTGATCGGCAGTATAAGTTATATAAGCGCCGGCGCGTTCCAGCACATACAGGTCAAAAGCTGCTAAGGCCCACACATCATATCTTAAGGCTGATGCATTATTAGGCAGGCGATAATCCAGATCGGTGCGTGTCCAGTCAAGCACCGGCATGAAATTGTAACACACCGTTTTTATACCGGCCTTAGCTAAGTTTTTAAGGCTCTTTATATATAGGTCGATATATTTATCACGATCACTACCTGCAGTTTTAATACTTTCATGAATATTTACACTTTCAACCACGCTCCAATCCAGTCCGGCGGCATTAATAATAGCTTTACGGGTGTTAATTTCGTCAAGGCTCCACTCTTCGCCGACAGGAATATGGTGCAATGCAGTTACTACACCGGTAGCGCCGGTTTGTCGTACAGATTGTAAAGTAACATGGTCCTGAGGGCCAAACCAGCGGAAAGTTTGCGTTAAGTTGCTAAGCATATGATGTTTAAATGGTGCCGCTAAAATAAAGGCTATTTGTATAAAAAACACAGTTTTGCAGCAATAAAATGGCATTTTTATTTTTTTTCAATTAGTCCTTGCGTAAATACAAAATCTGCTTATATTTGCAAACCCAAAACGGAGTGGTAGTTCAGCTGGTTAGAATACATGCCTGTCACGCATGGGGTCGCGGGTTCGAGTCCCGTCCATTCCGCTGAAATAGTTTCATAACTATTTAAAACGTCTAAACTAAATGGTTTAGACGTTTTTTTTTGTCTCAAAATTACGCAAAACTATTCAAGGTTAATCCCCCGGCGCGGTGACCTATTGGGCCGCCCGATTTCAATAACTAATTTCGTCACCGAATACTGTTAACTAAATGGTTTTCAAATAGTTGGTTTCGTGTTTTGGGCTCAAAATAACTCAAAACTACTCAAGATTCTGGCATATTTTGGACCGCGATTTTCGGGGGATATCAAACAGGCGCAAAGCACCTCAAACGAATGGGTCCGAGGGTTCGGGTCCAACTTGAAATCGAACCCGATTTTTTGGTAATCGGTGCCCAGTTCGGTGACCTTTTGCTACGGACGAGAAACCAGTCACCGAAATAGGTAGTAAACAGTTGATTTTAAAGCGCTTAATATGATTAAATGAGCTCAAAGCTGCTCAAATGATCCAAAAATTAATGCTATTGTAAAACTTAAAATCAAACGTGGTATGAAAAGCACACAAAGGTTCTCAGTTCTCATCTGGGCTGACAGAAGAAAAACAGATGCTAAAGGTAATGTCCCGCTATATGCAAGGGTAACCTATTTGGGTAAACGAGCAGAAATTTCCATGGGAAGGAAAGTTGACCCTGCCAAATGGGATACTGAATCCGGATTTGTTAAAGGTAACAGCCAGGATATAAAAGATCTGAATAAGGAAATCATCTCCGTTAAAGATAACCTACAATCCACCTTTATGAGTCTTAAATCAACTGAGGAATTTATCACGGCTGAAAAGATCAAGCAGAATTATTCAGGCGAGGTTGAGCCGCAGCGGATGCTGCTGGAAATATTTGATGAGCACAATAAAAAAATCGAGGAGCTGGTGGGTAAAGATTTTGTGAAGGCTACATTAACCAAGTACCATACTGTTCGGTCCAAAACTGCCGACTATATTCAACACAAGTTTAAAAAACAGGATATTTACCTGGAGGCAATTGATTATTCTTTTGTAACCGGCTTTGAAATGTATTTAAAGACAGAGGACGGTATCGAGCACAATACCGCGATGCGGTACATGAAGAACCTGAAAAAGATCATGAACCTGGCCTTTAATCATGGCTGGATCAAAACCAATCCATTTAACCTGTTTAAGTGTACCTATAAAAAGGTTAAGCGTGTTGAACTGGAATGGGAAGAGATCGGTGCTATTGCCGCCTATGATTTTTCTGTAAAACGGTTGGCTGAAGTCCGCGATACTTTTCTTTTCTGCTGCTATACGGGCTATGCCTTTGTGGATGTCGAAAAACTGACGCCGCAGCATATGTATATCGGCCCAGACGGAGCAGCATGGATCAGGACTACCAGAACCAAAACAGAAATTGAATCCAATGTGCCGCTGATCCCCCAGGCTCTGGAAATCATTGAACGCTATCAATACGCCGATTGCCGAAAGGTGCTGAATAAATTACTGCCGGTTAAGACCAATCAAAAAATGAATGCCTATTTAAAGGAGATAGCAGACCTTGCAGGCGTTGACAAGTTATTGACTACTCATATTGCCCGCCATACATTCGCAACGACTGTGACCCTGGAAAATGATGTACCAATAGAAACCGTTAGCCGGATGTTGGGCCATACCAAACTGACCACCACCCAAATTTATGCTAAGATGAAAGATAAAAAGGTAAATCGGGATATGCACGCTTTAAAAGACAGGCTTAAAGGACAAAGGTTAAATGAAGTCGCTGAAGTAGTAAAGGAGGTAATAGCATGAATTTAAATGATTCAATAATAATAGATATTCAATCGATTATTAGCAAGTCGAGAGAATCAGCAGTTCGGGCAGTAGATCACGAAAGAGTTTTGATGTACTGGAATATTGGAAAGCGAATTTTTGAAGAGGAACAACATGGTAAAGATAGAGCAATCTATGGAGAGCGTCTAATTCCCTACCTCTCAGATCAGTTGGTTCCACTATTTGGAAATGCGTTTTCAGCACGTAACCTTAATTATTTCAGGCAATTTCATCGGCTTTTCCCAATTGTGAACGCACTGCGTTCACAATTGACCTGGACACATTATCGGCTGATGTTAAGCTTTGATCCTGAAGATAAACGAGCATTTTATATAGAAGAAGCAATAAAAAACAATTGGACGGCCAGGCAACTGGAGCGTCAGATCGGAAGCCAGCTTTATGAAAGGCTATTGCTGAGTACAGACAAAGAAAAGGTTCTATCAGTCGCAAGAAACGAGCGGCAACCGGATCAACCAAGAGACATCATAAAAGATCCTTTAGTACTTGAATTTTTAGGATTGAAACCAGAGGCGACTTATTTTGAGAAAGACCTCGAGTCTGCGCTGATAACACACTTGCAGGAATTTATGCTGGAGTTAGGAAATGGCTTTTCATTTGTAGCACGACAAAAAAGAATCCATCTCGATGGCGATGACTTTTTTGTAGATCTGGTTTTTTATAACCGATTGCTGCAATGCTTTGTTATCATCGAACTAAAGACTCACAAGGTAACACATGGAGATCTCGGCCAATTGCAGATGTACGTTAATTATTATGATCGGCTTGAAAAATTAGCTCATGAAAGACCTACTGTTGGAATTTTGCTATGCCTGGAAAAAAACGACACTGTGGTAAAATTTACCTTACCGGAAAAGAGCAATATTTTTGCAAGCAAATATCAGCTTTATCTACCTACCGCAGAGCAATTATCACAGGAGATTCACAACGAAATTCTCAAACAAAAGGATAAGGAGAATGAATAAATGAGTTGGGCACACACTGTTTGCCCAACTCATTTATATTTATATTTAGTCAATTTTGCCATCATAAACTGAGATGTCAAAATTCATAACCAGCCATTAACATATCGACCTCCTCCTTTTCCTATCTTATACAACTATACCAATTGTGAACGCGGTGCGTTCACAATTAGATTATAGTCGTATTTTGAATTGTGAACGCAGTGCGGGCACAATTCAATTTCATTGAGATTTGAACATATATTTGTGTTATGGAAATATGGAATTGCTCCAAACAAAAAGAGAAAATTGCGGAAGTTCTAAAAGGAAAAACCATTCTTAAATTTGAGTTTCCTTATACTATCGAATTTACCGATGGGACAACTATCGAATTTGATTTAGGGGATGATTCATGGCGACAGGAAATTACATATTACGAGGCCGGCGAACAGCGTTAGGTGAAATAGCTTCCCTTTGAATTGCGCAGACATTTTCTGCACAATTTGAATGGGGGCTTATAAAACGCCAGTTCCGCAATGGCTTTGCCGCCCATTAATTGCGCTAACAAGTTAACCACCTATGGATACCCAAATGCTGACCGTAATTGATCTGGCGGAACGAGCCGAGACAAAAGAATGCTATAGCAACACGGTGCTTGCTTTGATCAATGACCATGTGAAAAAAATTAGTGTGATGACTGCGCCTTACTTTTGGCATTCACATCCTGACTCAGAGGAGGTTTTTTAGTCATTGAAGGCTCGCTGTTTATTGACTTGAAAGACAAGACCGTTGAATTATTTTCCAAGCAGTTATTTACCATACCCCGGAATGTGATCCATCGCACCAGGCCTAATGGAGACCGTTCCGTCAACCTCACCTTCGAAAACAGGGATATAATCACTATAAAATTTGACCGGTAATTTATTCCGCGAATCAAAAACATATGGGCAATCGACGTGGGGCTTATGGCTTTTATAGATTAATCAGGCCACGCGCCGGAGCAGTTCAGCGGCGAGTTTTTCCGGTGGCGCTTTTACGACTGGGTGATCTTCGTTAACGATCGTTTCCGGCATACCGGTAAATCGAGCGCTTTCGGGGCTCTGTACCATCACAAAGCCGCCGTGGTCTTTAATGGCTTTGCTGCCTTTTAAGCCATCTGAACCGCAGCCGGATAAGATAACGCCGATGGCTTTTTCTCCAAAATCGGCGGCCAGCGAGCTGAAGAAAATATCCACTGCATTATTCAACACTTCTTTTTCGCCGCGTTCCCGAATCGTTAGTACACCTTCTTTTACGGTGACCATCCTGTTTTCTGACAGTACATATACATGGTCGGGCCGGAGGCGGGTATCACTGGTTAAACGGCAAACCGGCAGCGAGGTATGTTGCACGAGTAGTTCGTCCAGTCGACTGGTATGTTCTCTTCTCAAATGGGTCACAACGACATAGGCAATGCCTGTATTCGCAGGAATTGGCTTTAAAAACTCCCTTAGTGCAGACAACCCGCCTGCCGATGCACCAATTCCAGCCGCAAAAAAGTCATGCTTCATTTAATGAATACACCCGGCAACCAAAAATGTTTTTTAACGGCCTCTTTTATCACGCTTGTGATGTTAAACAAGCTAATGTAATCCTTCAGAGCGGAAAAGCTTATACTAAAGGACGGCATCATTTATTTTGGTGATCGAAGCGTCACCTTTGTTGGGATCGCCCAAAGGGTTTTCCGCTTTTTAAGAAAGCGGGTTCACTTTCGGAGAGCATATCCGCCATGATAATGTATTCATTCCATCATTTATAGGAATGGAAATTATAATTTATCCTTGTTAGTGCAATTATCTTGGCTTGCTTTGCCATTGCTGTGGATTGTTTAAGCGAGCAGAAGAATGATTGCCCCGGGTATATTGGGACAGGATGTTTTGTTTGGCATTATGATACTATTTCGTAGTGGCAGCTTGATCTTTACCTTTTATTTCATTGCTTATGCTTTCATGGAATGCTTGCACAAAGGCGTTTTTTAATATACCAACGAAAGTGGCCCAGCCGCTGGTCTTCGGATCTTTGATATTGCCTTTGATGGGTATAATGGTGGCGATTTTTTTGGTTTTGGGATTTTTCACCACCTTGGCGAAAAGGCCGATGACCGCTTTCTTGGCGACACGGAGGATGCCGCCTTTCTTTTTGATATCCTTTTTTACGTCGAGTACTTTGAGGTTGCTGATAAAGGGTTTGATATAACCGTCCATTTCGCTGTTGGTCAGCTTCAATTTGCTGAAGATATCGATGTCTCCACGTTCAATATCAAACTTCAGATTCGCTTCCAGGAAGCCGTTTAAAGCCAACAAGTTCACCTTGGTCAGTTGCAACCCAGCCTCAAAATCAGGTATATTCTTCAGGACGTTCACTTTTGCGTTTATTTTTAATTGGCCATTGCCAATGGAAGTACCGGATACCGTTAAGGTAGAGGGCAAAGTATTACCGTTCTTTTCAACATTTTCCAGGTTGAGCGCCGTGAGTTGCATACGCTCGATGTGAAGGTCGGTATTAGGTTTTTTTTGAAAGTCCAAATAGGCGAATTTCCCGTTATTAACCTGTAGTCTGTTGATATTGATTGGCATGAGTGCCTTAACCGTCTTCGTCCAACTTTCTTTAGAGGGCTCTTTGGCGATTTCTTCCGTGGCCAGGATATGGATGACCGGCTGATCCAATTCGACTACACCCACTAAACGGCCTTTAAAGATTGCGCCCCATTCAAGCGACAAGTCAGTATGTGTAATTGTTAAAAACGGGTACTTCGCCAAGTCTGTTTTCTTTTTAAGGATCAGGTTATTGATGGCATAAGCGCCCCTGATCAAATGAATATCGATGTCGTCCACATGACCGGTATAACCGGGCAGCTCATTCAGTTTTTTGTTGACGTAATTTTTGACCATGCCGGGCAATGCGAGGCGTAACACAATAATGGCCAATATCAATAGCGCAATGACTATATAGACCAGTTTCAGCTTTTTGATAAACCTTTTTGTCGATTCAAATTTTGATCTTTTTGCCATAACAGATTGTTTCTAATCCAGTCCCGGCGCGAGTTTATGAGGGTTTACGCTGCCACTATTTTCGCTGGTAATTTTACTCAGGTTAAAATGCAAACCTCCATCGTGGTCACCACCAGTTATGTGCCCTTGTTCAAACAAGGAAATAAGGATATGTTTGGTCGCTGTCTTCAGGTGGCCGTCCAGTTTACCCGCTTCCAGTTTTTCCATTTGGGCGATCACGTCCCCTGCGGTCCCGCTGCCGATTTGCGCCAGCGCGAAAATAACTTTTTGCTTTTGGGTAAGCGCCTCCGCATAATGCGCGGGAACTTGTAAAGGTTTGTAGGCTTCCCGAAACTCATCATCTGTTAATACCATGTTATTTTAATTTTTCGGCTTTCTCTTTGGCGAAATGCGCCCGCGCCTGTTTCAGGCCGGTTGCGATGGCTTCACCTTCATTGCCGGTATTCTTTAACACTTCGTTTGCAATTTCTACCGCCTTGTCCCGAAGCTTCTTCGGCTGATTCTTATAAGATGGCGGGTAATCTCCTTTAGGCCATGGCATCATTCCTCCTTTTTTTAGATTGGAACAACTGATGGGAGTCTTTGTTCAGTCATCATGAAAATTGCTACTTATAATATTAATGGGATCAATGGCCGCCTGCCAAATTTGCTGCGCTGGCTGGCTGAAGAAAAGCCGGATATTGTTTGCTTGCAGGAATTGAAAACGCCGGAAAACCT
>Ga0302309_10000140_pt1 | contig 100074 bp, 81 predicted proteins | sample III_Palsa_N1_1_FD_200453 | JGI IMG/M metagenome (GOLD analysis project Ga0302309, IMG submission 200453) | Peat permafrost microbial communities from Stordalen Mire near Abisko, Sweden - III_Palsa_N1_1 | ecosystem: Environmental > Terrestrial > Soil > Palsa > Peat permafrost | place: Sweden...
TTATACGGCAGCACCGTTAACTGGTCAGGGTCATATGGCTTAAAAACTACTTTCGCTCCCATGACTTTAAGTTACGAAAATCGTCTTAAAATAAAAAAAGGCCGCCTCACTTTTGAGACAGCCTCTTGTTTTTTTAAAGAGTAGAAAGAAGTGGCCAAATGTCAAAACTTAATAGCATATTTATCGAACATTTCCACTTCATACATTTTTCGGTGGATTTTCATTATCAATTATTTGCAAAATAGTAGAAGGGCCGAAAATTAGATCCCAATAGACCGGCCTTGGCTACCAGGTTATTTTTAATAAAGTAATACCTTGTCTTTCTAAATCAAAATTAATTTTCGCTTCACCTTTTATCGGGGTAATATATTTTGCAGAAGAAATTTCTTGTAGCTGACCTGCAGCCTCCAATATTTTGTATTCATTCACTGTCGGTTCCTTTGGCGAACCCATCTTTTCCCACGCGGTATAAGCATTAGAATGCTCCTGGTCAATTATATATTGGGTTAGCAACAGTCGTTGTTGCGGAAGTCCTTTTACCATAACAGAAACTGTCGTTGGCGGAACATTGATGTCGTTTTTATCATGATAATTCCAAACCATAATGTTGGCACCATTTGTACTTTTGGTGGCCAATGCGTTTACATCAGGCTCATCGCCTCTTACGCTGGAATCGCGCATGGTTATATAGTTTTGCTTTGATGTGGATATTGTCGCTACCCTGTTACCTCGCATCATGCCCAACATTCTGAATGCATTCAAAACAGGTTTATCAATACCATTGGTAGCAAGATCTCTGAATCCCCTGAAATAAGGCTGGTTTTCAAATTCAAATGCCCAAGTTACAGCACCAGCCAGCTTTACTCCTCTTTTTTTTGCCAGATCATAGGTTCGGGTCATCACCGCTGCCGTATAACTGGCATACATGGTACTGTTACGGTAGGCATATTCAGGATGAAGATCTCCCGAGCAAGCCGCACAACCCTCTGGATCTGATTCTCCTATAATTATGGGTATATTTTTTAAAGAAGGTATAGATGAAACGATCTCAAATCCTTTGTCGATACTTCTTAGCTGGTTCCCCATATTCATCCATACAACTCCATCGATAAGTTTAGGAGCGCCTTTAGCGTGAAAGGTTATAAAATCAAGCGGTGCACCTGTTTTACCAGTAACATAATTCTTACCGCTTACAATATGCGTTAAAAACTTTCGCAGGAGTTCGCCACCCGATTTTCCATCAGGGCTGGTGGTTTCTGGGCCGCCTATTTTTGCGGTCGGTAATGCCCGCTTTACCGCATCTGCGGTGTAGTCATATAATTTGAGATACTCATCCGGGTTTCCTTTCCAGTAAAAGGTTAAATCCGGCTCATTCCATACTTCCCAATACCAGCTCTCTACTTCTGCTTTGCCATAACGTTGTACCGAATGCTTTACCCATTGAAAAACCAGTTCAGCCCATTTTTCATAGCTCTTCGGAGGATAAGGCCATCCTGAATAATGTTTCAGTTTTGTTTTATCCAATAGATTTACTTCACTTACTGACCCTGGATTAACAGACAGTGCTTCCGGCATGAAGCCAATTTCAGCAATTGGTTTCATACCACGCCGAATATAGGTATCAAAAATACTGTCAATAATTTTCCAGTTATAAACTGGTTTCCCATTGGAGTCTTCTGTATAGGCATTAGTTGAACTCCATTTTAAACCAGGGGTGCCATCGCCACTGGTCAGCATATTATGGGCTCGTACACTTACCGTCACCGGGCTTAAAGCAGCAATTTCGGTCAGCAATTTTTTCCCGTCTTTCATATAGGTATAGTTCGCCTCATCGTATCCGAAAAACGGCCATATCGGGGATAGCGTTCCCTCGCTTTGCCATAAATTTACATCGATAGAAACTGCCGGGGTTTTAGACTGTCCATACCCCCATAATGATATTGATAACAATGTAAGGAAGAGAAAATATCTTGAAACAATTTTGGCTCTCATAATAATGTTTTTTTGTAGATTTAATGATAATTTTTCAGCCTATTTCATCGAATATTTCCAAACCGTACATTCTCCGGTCGATCTTTAGTATCAATTATTTGTAGGATAGTAGAAGGGCCGAGATCTGCAGGCTGATCCCATGAACGTAATGCCCAAACCAGTTTCTTCTGTTTATTAACTTCTATAAACTGAACCGGCGTTTTATTTCCTTTTCCTGCCCAATTATTGATAATAGTATTTCCGTTACTCAAGCGGTAAGCCATTTGCCATCCGCCAAACTTAAAGCCGGGCAGATCCTTGCCGGAGTAACTCCAAACCACCTCCCCTGCCCGGTCATATTCTTCTACCTGTGGGATACGCTCCTCCGCTACCAATACATTGCCATTTTTAAGTGGCGTAACTCCCCAAACCTGAGGAACGTTTAAAGTCCATAGTGCTTTTCCATCACTATTATACTCAACTATTTTATGGAGGTCCATATGTGCTAATATCAGTGTGCCATTATTGGTTAGCCTTGCATGCCTGAATTGCGGATGAACCTGCTCAGGATTACCAACCGGAATGTCAAATTCCTTTTCTACCTTGTTGGTTTTGATATTTATTACCATCACTTTTGCAATTTTGCCGTTTTGAACGAAAAGCACATGATCAGCCCCTATTGGAACCGCGGTATGAACTTCATTGCCATCCGGGACGTCATAATTCCAAAGCACATTTTTTTGTTGATCGATTAATGTAATACCGAACTGGTGGGCAAACAGAATATTCCCATTTGAAAGCATAACCGCATCACTTATTTCCCCTTTGGCAGGGTGCGTGTAAGTCCAAACAACTGAACCACTCTTAACTATGAACATTGTTTCGGGGCCACCCTCACCGGCATATAGGAAATCATGTTCGTAGAGGCCATTTCCAGGGATTGTTACAGGCGAACTGCGAACTGAATCAACAGTCGTTTGTGCTTTGCAAAATAAACTCAGGGACATTAGTCCTATTGTAATTAAAATCCGGTGTATTATCATTTCATTTTTTTATAAAGTCGTTCATTTATCGGTAAAGTTTCTTACGCTTGGGTATTCATTTTCATTACGACTTGATTATTTAATTATAGCACAATCTGTAAGTTGTAAATCAGATACCTGATTGAAGACCGGCTTATTATCAATAGTCATTCCGGGTGCGTTCAATTCTCTTAAATATAGACCTTGTACATCATTAGCTATGAGAACAGGCCGTGTATCTGATTTCATCATATTGATTTCGACTGCTGTGATTTTTATGTTTTTAGCGTGCCGTATAAAAAAGCCATAGGCCGGGGCTTCGCCGAACATTCCCGGCTCCGGGTACATGCCTTCATTTTCCGGCGGATCCGCCTGGGTGCCATTCGGGGTTAATCCTCCCTTTACATATAGCTTAATATTGCTTAAGGTAACATCCTCTATATCATGGCCAGGGATTCCGCTTATGGTACACACGTAATGAGGGTCGGCGTTATAAATCACTACATTACTAATTAATATTCTCCGTAGCTGGCCAACAGGTGTGCCGACAGGGCCCCGCATGCGTGAACCTAAGCGAAGAAATATCGGGTCGCTTACAACGTCCCGCATCGTGATATTAGTTACCGCAACATCTTCGAGCTCTGCACCATCAACCGTTTCGAGGGCCAGTCCCCTGCAATAATCGAATACACAGTTAGATATCGTAATATTTTTAAAACCTCCATTGGACTCTGTCCCTAATTTAATCCGGCCTGTGGGATGGGATACAGAATGCTTGAAAGTTCCGTCTAAAAGCGATCCCACATTATAACCGCTAACCTGGCAATTAGTAATAGTTATATTTTCCGTATTACGGGCATATCCCAAAGCATAAGTACTCTTCAGACATATCCCATCATCATATGGCGAATTAACAAAACAATTCGACACTCTAACATTTTTACAGCAATCAATGTCCATACCATCACGATTGGTATCCTCCTTAATGTTATCAATAGTAAGATTGTCAGTACCGGTAGCGAGTATGCCGAACCAGCCCCCGGCGAGAATGGAAATGTCCCGGATAATGACATTCCTGCATCGCAAAAGGACTATCGCCTTATTTCCAAGTTTGCTATCATTTTTCGAGTCTCTAAGCAGTCCCTTACCCCAGATCGTCCCAGGTCCCAGTATAGAAATATCATGAAGGTCTTCACCCCAAATCAAGCTATTATGAAAATGACTGTGCCCATAGTCCTGATAGGTTGTACTAACGGTTTCTTCTGCGGGGTCATATTCACCGTTCGCTTCTGATTGTGTAGCTATAATTACTGCGCCCTGGTCCAGGTAAAGGGATATATTGCTTTTTAAATGGATGGAGCCAGACAAATAATTGCCTGCGGGTAAAAGAACGGTTCCCCCACCGGCTTTAGCGGCGGCATCGATAGTGTTATTTATCGCTTTTGAATCAAGGGTTATCCCATCGCCTTTGGCGCCGTAGTCCTTCACATTATAACCGGTTGCTCCGGGAGAGATCGCCCGGGCTGTGGTAGTGGCCAACAGGCAACTACCAATCAGGAATAAAATTAATCTATTTTTCATGTAGCTTTAGTTTTGCGTTTTTTACATCAATTACTTTCACAGCCGCTACCCGGTTTCCGAAACTGTTTCTTACATACGTAAGGACATCGGCGATCTGTTTGTCAGACAAATAGCTGAAAGACGGCATGACATTCTGAAATGGCTGTCCATCGACTGTAGCATGGCTTAATCCGCTTAATAACACGTTGATAGCTTTGGACTTCGGACCCAAAACGTAACTTGTTTTTATGAGCGGCGGGTTCATATTCTGTACACCTCCGCCGTCTGCCTGGTGGCAGACCGCGCAATTTTTAATATATATTACCTTACCGCTTAGAACCGAAGACCTTATTGCAACTGGTATGATCACGGAAGTGGCTTTGTGCTTTGCCGAGACAGCCGGTTTTACGATCTTGGATCTGGCGGTGGTGACCGTGGCCGGTGTAACAACCGATCCCATTGCACCTTGTTTATAGCTTATCTTGTAGATTGTTCCTTTCACATCGTCACAAACATACAGGGACCCGTCTGGACCTTGAGCAAGGCCGCAGGGACGATGATCGGCGCGGCCGGAGGCTGTATTTTCAGGTGAACCGGAAAAACCATCGGCAAATACTTCCCAGTCGCCATAAGGCTTTCCATTTTTAAATGGCTGGAATACCACGAAATAACCTTTCTGAGGTTCCGGAGCACGGTTCCAGGAACCATGAAAGGCTATAAATGCTCCGTTTTTATAATGTTCAGGAAACATATTCCCTGTATAAAAAAGAATATCATTGGGAGCCATATGACCAGGATAAGCTGCAACTGGATCGATATATTTACTGTCGCCTTCCTTTTTTCCATCGCCGCCATATTCGGGCGCTACTATCTTTTTGTGCTGAAGCTGGTCATAATAGATAAATGGCCAGCCTGCATTGTCGCCATTGTGCAGGGCATACATACATTCCGCGGGTAGTTCAGCCGACTCTTTTTCTGTATAAAGAGCAGGAAACAGGTTATTCAATTGGTCCCTGCCGTGCTGCATCACGTAGATTTGATCGGTTTGTGTATTGTAATCTATGGCTACTACATTTCTCAGGCCCGTCGCGTAACGTATACCATCCTGATAGGTCTGGTTTAACTTATCTGGTTTAAATTGCCATACGCCACCAGCTGTCTCTAGCAAGGGACAGTCTGGGATTCCCTGCGATCCGGGCTGCCGGTCATTAATCTGGCAGGAGTTTGAAGGACAGCCAATAGGGATATACATATTACCTTTCTTGTCCATCATGATGGATTTGGTTTCATGAGTCCCTTTGTCGATCAGGCCGGTTACAATCCTTTCCGGTGAATCCGGATTGATCACTTCCTCATTATTATTAAGTTTATACCTGAATATATCTGAATTTGAGGCATCATACAGGTATCCATTCCATATATGAATACCTGTACCGCCATAATTGCCAAAGCCTCCGATAACCGTTGCTTTATTGTCTTTTTCCGAAAGCAGCAAGGTTCCCTTGCCGTTTACAGGCCTGGCCAGTCTTACATAAATTTTTCCTTTAGGCGTAATGATCAAATGCCTCGTACTGCCAAGGCCAGTGATCAAGGCATTTGCAGTAAAACCATTAGGTATTTTGAGCCCGGCATTATCCTGGGCAAATAAGTTTGAGTAGCTGGTTAGCAGTAATAAAAGAACCAGACTCATAAATTTGTTATTGATTATCATTGTTAAATTTTTATTGTTGCAGGTTATCTTTTTCAGGCTTAAAGCCTGCTGACACTTTTTACAGGAAGACTTTTCAATCCAATGATTTATAAACAAAATTCTTAAATTTAACACTTCCATCACCTACAGAACAAAGTCCTAATCGCAAACTTAGAAATCCGCTGAGCACATTATGGTTATAACCGGAAACTTCAACTGAGTTTTCTATTTTGTTCCAAGTTTGTCCATCGATACTATAATACATATCCACGGTATTTTTAATGTTTTTCAGACGTAAAAACACATGATTCTTTATGACATTTTTTTCGGCAGGAAATTGCCATTCACGAAGGTTGGTCAGGATATTTTCCTTGTCTGCCAAAATCCCAGAATAATACCTATTGTCATAAAAAAGCACTAAGCCACCTATGGCGCTGCCTTCAATAAATAACTCTACCTGTGCTGTATAGGAATGGTTGGAAGGAATACAAAGTAACGGTGCGCAATTAGCAACTGAATTCCCTTTGCCTTTTATGACTAAGCCTTCACCTGAGAGATGAAATCTGGTCGTGTCGTATTCACCGAAAAACTGCCACTGTGCTTTCAGATCATGACCACTAAAATCATCATTCAATGAAAAGGTACTTGCCGAAGCATACTTAATAGGTTTTAATATTGGCGCATCGGTTTTGATACCGTCAGGTATTTTAAACCAGCCATCTTTTGTCCATTCAACCGGCTCGAGCAATGTTTGACGGCCCATATTATAATAACCGTTCTCATAGCTATGAAAGATCATCCACCATTTACCATTTGGGCCTTCAAACAAAGTACCGTGCCCCTTAGACCACCATTTTTCTGAATTGTCTTTGGTACGGATGATAGGATCATAAGGAGAATTTTCCCACGGCCCGAAGGGCGATTTGGAACGTGCAGAAATTACCATATGGCTTGTTGCAGGACCTGCTGTTCCGCCTTCGGCTACCGTCAGGTAATAATAATCTCCCCGTTTGGTCATTTTAGGGCCTTCCATGCAGAAACATTCTATCGACCATTCGCGCGGTATTTTCCAACCGCTGTAAGCCGATTTAGCTTCGCCAGTTACTGAAAGTCCATCGTCTGCCAAAGGAACATACCCGCCGTTACTGAAATAGAGATAGCGTTTGCCTGCTGCATCGGTAAAATGCCCCGGATCAATAAAGCCGATCTTCAAATCGATCGGATCACTCCATGGACCGTTGATAGAATCTGCTGTAACCACATAATTAGTATTACCAGCCGGGAAATAGATGTAGTATTTGTTTTTGTACTTTATCAAACTCGGCGCCCATACCGAACCAATATATTTATGCAAGGCATGTGTGACAGGTGTCCAGTTGATCAGATCTTTTGAATGCCAGATCAATAGGCCAGGGTAATATTCGAAGGAGGAATGGACGATGTAATAGTCGTCGCCGTCACGCATGATGCTGGGGTCAGGATAATCACCTGCAAAAACAGGATTGACGTAATAAGCTCTCCCTTTTGGATTACTTTGTGTTTGATCTTGCGCACGAGCTAAAAATGCCAGCAAAATGAGCGTGGTTGTTACGATTATATTTTTTATTTTATTCATAGTCATTAATATGAGTGAAGTATGTGAATCTTCTTTAGTTACCCTTGTTATTTTAAACATGAACACGTCATGTGGACGGATGCTCAACTGTCTTTCTAAATTACCCGATGCAGGGTACATTTAATCTATTGCATGTTTTATTCGATTTTAGCTGCCCATCCTCCGTTACGTGCCATTTTTATGATCATTTTATCCCCCGCTTTTACCTGTGTTGTTTTACGGCGATAATCCATTGCCTGACGGTCGGAATTTATACCGTCTTCAAAATAAGTCATGGTATAGATTCTGCCTTTTTCCAAAAAATCAAAGTTGAGTTCCACTTCCCTATTTTTTTCCTTACCGTTGGTTATACCGCCAATAAACCATTTTTTACCTTTACGTTTGGCCACTACCGCTACTTCACCAACTTGTGCCACCAGTGCATGGGTTTCATCCCAGGTAGTTGGTACGCTGGTTATAAATTCGGTACAATCCGGGTTGCGGTAATAAAGGGTAGGATTATCAGCCAGCATTTGCACACCACTTTCAAAAACAACATATAGTGCAAGCTGATTAACTCGTGTACCCACCGCTGCCGCGTTAGGCCGTTCTGCCTGATAAACTTCCGGCTGCATATTGATCATAGCGCCTGGGGTAAAATCCATAGGTCCAACGGCGTTTCGCATAAAAGGAAGATAAATACTGTTATCCGGGTAGCAACTACCCATATTCTCCAGGCCCCTTACACCTTCGTAAGAGATCAGGTTTGGATATTTATACTCCAGGCCGGATGGTTTAAATGCACCATGAAAATCAACAAAAATTTGATATTTGGCGGCTTCTTTTATTACGTCTTCATAGTAGTTGACCATCCACTGATCAGAGCGCTCCATAAAGTCGATCTTAACGCCTTTTATACCCCATTCATGAAAAGTTTTAAACAGATCCATATTGTTGTGAACTGTTAGCCAGGTTAGCCAAAGAATGATTCCCACGTTCTTGGTTTTACCGTAGCGGATCAGTTCCTTAACATCCACGTTTGGATTTGGCGTATATGGATCGGTTGTACTTTTAGCCCACCCTTCGTCCATCACAATATACTTAACACCGTATTTTGAAGCGAAGTCAATATAATATTTGTAAGTGTCCAGGTTATAGCCAGATACAAAATTCACATCGGGTCCGTAAGGTGCGGCATCATTCCACCATTCCCAACTAGCTTGTCCCGGTTTGATCCATGTCGGATCAGCGATCACACTTTTTGCTGCCAGCTTTAAGGTCATGGTATTTTCTATGAGTTGCCTGTCATCTTTGGTAATGACGAAATAGCGCCACGGAAAATTTCGGCTTCCGGTGGTTTTAGCAATATAATCCGCCGACTTTAATATTTTCTGGCTGCGGTCTCCATCGGGTCCAAACTCAAGCGGTGTTTTCGGGAAAGCGCCCAACGCACCGTTACTGCCATTACCTTTAAGAAACATGCCGGGGTAATCAGAAAGATCAGACTCACTGATTAAAATTTTATACGGGGTTCTGGTATCAATCAATACCGGCAGATTAGCCATTTTATCATCTAGCTTCCAACTGGCTGATTCAACGTGTTGATAAAGCTCTTCGTAAGGGGTTCTAAATCCATTGTTCTGTTGTAAATGCAATAGATAATTTCCGGAGAAATTGATGGAGAAATCCTCGTTCATTACTTCCACCTCTCCTTTTTTTGCGGTGATGAAACGATAGGCGATTCCATCGTCAAAAGCGCGAAACTCAATTGCGTAATTTCCTTTAAAGGTCAATAACACATCATTGTAATTGCTTTTAACAGTTGAGAATTTTAGTGAAACGTAAGGTTTTATTATTTCTTCGCTTTTAGTTTTCCTGACTGATATCAGTTTAGGATCTTTACCAAGCGTATCATCTTTCAGGATGAGCGCTAAATGATTCTTTGTTAACAAATCTTGATTGCTGCCGGATATCGAGTAATATATTTTGTCGCTAAGGGTGATAGATACTTTTATTTCGCCGTTGGGAGATAACAGATCAATTGGTTTCCGCTGGGCATAGAGCTGGGTAGATAGCCCCAGGAACAGTATACAAAATCCTGTAAATTTCTTAATTAAATTCATTATGTATTGGCAATAATTTAAAATCATATAAGTGTAGTTTTTTGTTATTTAATTCAATTTTCAGGTCCGTGTGGTGGATAAAGATTATTATTTATCCCCTGCTTATTTTTCACTATCCCTAATTTAGCATAACATGCTGTTATACGTGCAATGGCCTGGTTTTCACCAGGATTGGCTTTTAGTATTTTTTGATCACTTATTATCTGCAATAATAAACCTCGAAGCTGGGCCTGTTGGTCTTGCGGAAGATAGCCTGCATTTGCAAGGGCATACTGCGGCTCATCGGCACGCAGGTATGATTGTATTATGCTTTGGGCCACCTGGTCGGTGGGATTAAGCATGTATAATTTTTTATAATAGAATGCGGCCTTATCAAAATCATTTAGAGAGGCGTTTAAATTAGCTGCATAGCTACAGAATTGTTCATTTTGCGGCAGTTCAAGCGTCATGGCTTCTATAACCTTTAACTCACCCTTTACATTGCCTGCCAATTTATTATGTTCATAAACCTGTCCCATCGCAACTATCCATTCCATATGACCAAGGCCTACTCTATCGGCAAGCGTATCTTCTAAATTAGCGCTCAGCCTGAAGTCTTTTGGTATTGGTTGATTGAACGGCCAGCCCGTTTTCAACATCATTACCTGGTATTGCCCGCTTAATGAATCCATGCGGGTTAGCGGCATTTCTCTTTGCAGGTCGTTAAACGTCATCACCATTTGTGGAGTATCATTTATCAGATGTTGCTTCATAAATGCCTGGCAAAATGCTTCCGACATTATTGCGTAACCATACAGGTTTGGATGTACATGCTCTAGTATGGTTTCGCTGCCAATAATGCCATGAGGAGAATACTGCTCAAACAATTTCTTAGTATCAACCAAATGAACTTCAGTATATTCAGCAGCTATCTTTTTAATAATGGTATTTATAGCCTCCGGCGCACGGAAACGCAGTTCATCCAGTTCCTTTGCTTTATCAAAATCAGCTTTGGCAAGGCCAAAGTTACCTTGAGCGTAAGCCTGCTGCCCTGCCTTATAAGTATAAGCTGCCGAACCAGGCCCGCTACCATTGCTGATAAATGGTGGCAGGTCCTTTTCATTGCTTACCACCGTACTTAAAAATACAGGGATCTTTTCCTCGTTGAACAAGCTGCACAACTGGGTCATATTTTTATCAAACTGGTTAATGCCCGCCTGGTAATCATTTGATCCGTAAACTATCTCCTGCCGGGCAGCCATGCGTTTCATCAGGGTTTCGCGGTCATCTATTTTTTTGCCTGAAAACACACCTGTTACTTTTTGTATGGTGTTATTCAGCAATTGCGACAGCTTTAATTCGCGTAGCGTAAGTAACGTTTTAACCAAGAAGCGGTTGCTACTAATATAACTGGTCGAGCCAATGCCCAAGGCTCCGTAATATTCGTTATGTCCGGTATATATCAAAACTGCATCTGGCTTGTATTGAGCAAGCTGTTTGCCAAAATCAAGCACAGTATAGGAGTTTACCGCCGTTAATGACAGGTTTATGATCTCGAAATTCTTATCCGGGTACATCTGCTCCAGGCGGTACTGCAGCCAGCGATGAAACGAACCGTTATGAAAATACGGATAACCAATAGTTGTTGATTCGCCCAAAACAAATATTCTGAAGGTATTGGGTGCCTTATCTATGGCAAAAAGCTCGCTGTTGCCCTTGGTGGCGTTTATGGTATCCGAAAAAAACTTGTCAGATGCATAATAGTTCATCTGCATAAAGCGGTCATCCTTCGGATATTTAACAAACAAAGCAGTATTGTGCCCATAATTTAAAAAGCGCAAAACCACTTCCATGAAAAACAATAGCACAAAAGGGAATAAAATAGCCAGCATTTTAAAAAGCAGCAGCTTTTTTCCTTTTGGAGAACTTTTATCAATATTCATTTAATATAATAAGTATTACACTATTTTGAAATTATTCAGTTTATTAACGAACATAAAAGGATGCCACTTTTCTGATATCTTTTGAAGAGGATGCTGCCATAACTTTATATTCGCCCGGCTCAACCACCCATTTATCTTGTTTGTCATCAAAATATGCCAGGTCATTTACCTTAACATTCATTGATACAACAGCGGTTTTACCCGGAATTATCGCTACTTTTTTAAAGGCTTTAAGTTCTTTATCTGCTCTCAATATAGATGAGTTTACTTTTTTGATATATAGCTGAACAACCTCTTTACCTGTCACGTTGCCCGTGTTTTTCACCTTGACCGTTACCGCTATCTTATCATTAAGCTGATAATTCTTTTTATCGGTTGATAAACCAGTGTAGCCAAAATTGGTGTAAGACAACCCATAACCAAAGCAATATAGCGGCTCAATATTTTTGGTATCGTACCAGCGATAGCCTACCAATATCCCTTCTTTATAAGTGGTGTTAAGATCTTTGCCGGGATAACTATTCAAGGCAAATGCAGGTGAATCATGCAATGAAACCGGGAATGTAAACGGCATTTTGCCTGATGGATTAATAACACCTTTCAATACATCGGCCAGCGCATTACCCGCCTCTGAGCCATTAAACCACGACCAGACAATCGTATGGTTTGATTTTTTGATCTCATTAAGATCATACGGCGCGCCTGCCATTATTACAATAATGGTATTGGGATTTACGGCAGTCACCGCGTTAACCAGCGCCTGCTCACCAAAGGGTAGCGCAAGGGTTTTTCGGTCGTGCCCTTCGCTTTCGTACTCGCGGTTGGAACCAATACATAAAATGGCTATATCGCTTTTCTTCGCAATAGCTACCGCTTCGGCTATCAGCGTATCGTTTGATTGATCGTAACCCGCATTTTGTTCGTCTGCGCGGCTGGCTAAATAATTGGCTTTATAGCCTTGCGCGAATTTAATATCGGCAGTTTGCCCAAACCTCGACCGGATGCCCGCCAATGCCGTAACCTCATATTTCGCTTTCACACCGGCGCCATAACCGCCTAATGCAAATGTCCGGATAGCGTTGTCACCGATAACAGCTATGCTTTTTATGTTATTTGTTTTTAAAGGAAGCAGATGTGCATCGTTTTTTAACAGTACAATAGATTCGGATGCAATATCATAAGCTGCTTTGCCATGCGCCGCGGTAGCTATAGAACCTTCGGGATGATGCTCACTCATAGAAGTATGGTACATTACCCATAATATCCGCCTCACTTTATCATCAATAGTTTTCTCTGAAACCTGGCCTGTTTTTACAGCGGCCAGCAGCGGATTAGCAAAATACCATTGATCATACGGCCCGCTTGATCCCATTTCAATATCCAGGCCATTGTTGGCGGCTTCAATAGTGTGGTGAACACCGCCCCAATCTGATATTACTGCACCTTTAAAGCCCCACTCCTTTTTTAATACTTTATTAAGCAAAAAGTCATTCTCAGAACACCAGTAACCATTCACTTTGTTATAAGCTGACATGATGGTGTAAGCGTTACCTTCCTGTATGGCTGCTTTAAATGCCGGCAGGTAAATTTCGCGCAGGGCCCGTTCATCTATTTCCTCGTTGATGGTGTTTCGGTTAACCTCCTGGTTATTGGCCGCGAAATGTTTGATACATGCCGCCACATCCTGGCTCTGAATACCCTTTACAGCCTGCACCGCTAACCGGCCGTTCAAATATGGATCCTCGGAATAATACTCATAAGTACGGCCATTAAGTGGCGTTCTGCAAATATTAAACGCGGGCGATAGCATCACATCTTTTTTACGGGCATTTGCTTCCTGCCCAATAACAACGCCATATTCATTAGCCATAGCAGGGTTCCAGGTAGCTGCGATGGCTGAACCATTCGGAAAAAACGTTGCCGAGTCGGTTGTCCAGTTAGCGGAATTCCAGTCGAAACGTTTTATCTCTTCCCGAACACCTAAGGGGCCATCATCGCAAGTTAATTCGGGTATCCCCAAACGTTTTACCCCCGCTGAAGAGAACAAGGCGTTGCCATGAAGCATCGCTATCTTTTCTTCCAGCGTCATCTTTTTAATTATAGTGCTGATCTTAACCTGTAAGACGGCCTCGTTTTTATTTTGAGCTGAAACATTGCCAAACAGGAAAAAGGCTACAACGCACGCTGTTATATATTTTATCATCTTTAACTTCATATTGAATTTCCATTCGGTTCTTTTTCGGTAATGCTACAATATAACTTTAGAACCTCTACCCTGCATTATTTTTTGCCCTCAGCCACCAGGAAAATAACAGACCGCGGCGGGACCGAAACTTTTATGCCCCCGGTTAAACTGGATGAAACCGCCGCAAGAGTTTGGTAACCCGATGGCCCCCCTACCGTGCTAATATCCGGTCCGTTTCCGTTGATATAAACCTTTTGCGAAAATTCTCCATTATCGGTACCACCAACCAGGGTGTAATAATAATACCGGGTACCGGGTACAAAATTTGTTATATTAACACTTACAGTTTGGCTGGCGGTGCCTTTATTTACAATAACTACACCGGCTTCGCCCGAAGTAAACGAAGAAGCATAGGCTACTATGTCGCCAATATTTTGAGTCAATACCGCGCTGCTGTTTTGAACGGTAGATTTAATCATCCGGTCACCAAAATACTTCTGGAAATAATACATGTGGTAAAACACAGGTTGCGGTGTATTGTCCGTTACACTTGGTTCACCCGAACTAAACATGCCCAGGTCATCCCCGGTTGTGCCCCATCCGTTTATCAGGTCCCAACGACTGGCCATACCAAACTGATTCTTAAGCAATTCGCCTAACACCAAATCGGCATGCATACCGGCAACATTCGATACCATTTGGCGGCTGCCTGTTGCAAAAATATTCCATTCGGTAAGCGCGATGGGTTTTAAAGAAACGCCATTTTTTGTGGTTGTGGCATTCATATAACTCATAACAGCCGCCGATTCGGTAGCAGCTGTGTTAAGAATAACAGCGGCCGTTTCGTTATCTGTTCCTGTAAAATAATCGTGTACTATGTAGAAGTCGGCAGAGTTACCGGCAGAAGCAAAATATCCTTGCTCCCAGGTAAGGCCCACGGTATTCCAGGAAGCGGGGGCAGTACCGTTTAACAGCGCCCCAATTTTAATTTGGGCGCCAACCTCACTGGCAGCAGCACGCATCGAATCTGCAAATATCTTAAAGTGCTGTCCATATAATGCACCTGTGATAATCGCCGGCTGACCATCTTTGTTCTTGCTGATATTTATTTTGTAGCCATCCTCCCACGCACCGTAGTCTTCGTTGCCGATCTCCCAGTATTTAGTACGGCCGTTATCGTGCCGTACCCAATTTGCTGCCAAATGCGCCGCTACCTGATCGGGGTGGGCACTTGTACCATACCGGGCATAACCATAATTAATGGTTATTATACCAGTGCTGCCTGTTTGTTGTAAAGCAGTATAGTAGTTAGCCAACGAAAGCTCCCAAGCGGGTGTATTGCTTCCATACCAATAGCTTACCGGAGCAGGGTTGCCGCTCGAGTCAAATAAACTATCGGGCACGTCGGTCGGGACAACGCCATCCCAAAAATAAACATCCGAAATACTGCCCCCCGGGAACCGGAGTATATTGGGCGATAAATTTTTTATGCTGTTTATCAAACTCGTTGACGTAGTCAGTTGCGGCACAAACGCGCCGGCGTTATTACCAAACAGGTATTTGGGTACCTTTGTAATTACCGTGCTATAATCAACATTTATGGTTACAGTGGCATTGCCCGAAGGTGCAGCAACCGTTGAATAAGCGGGAGCTACAAAAGTTTTAGGTGCCCAATCATTGAGGAAAAAACCTTCAGAATTAGCAATTGTTGGGTCTTTTTGCGCGATAACCGTAACCGTTGTATCTCCGTTAACTGATGTGACACCGGGGTTGCCTTTCTTACTGCAGGCTGCCAAGGCAAGCAAACAGATGGAGCAGCATTTAATAGAGGTTAGTAATTTCATATATTTATTTTTTGAATGGAAATTTTAATTTGAAAAATATTGGATTGGAATTGCAGTTAAAGTATCATCTATTTTTTACCGTCAGCCACCAGGAAAATAACAGACCGGGGCGGGGCCGAAACTTTTATGCCCCCGGTTAAACTTGATGAAACCGCCGCAAGAGTTTGGTAACCCGAAGGCCCCCCTATTGTGCTAATATCAGGCCCGTTTCCGTTGATATAAACCTTTTCGGAAAATTCTCCATTATCGGTTCCACTAACCATGGTATAATAATAATACCGTGTGCCTGGAATAAAATTGGTTATTTTAACACTTACAATTTGACTGGCAGTACCTTTATTTATGATAACCACACCAGCTTCGCCTGACGTAAACGAAGAAGCATAAGCTACTATGTCACCAACATTTTGAGCCAATACCGCGCTGCTGTTTTGAACAGTAGAACTCACCATCCGGTCGCCAAAATACTTCTGGAAGTAATACATGTGGTAAAAGGCCGGGTGCGGTGTATTGTCGACAACACCAGGCTCGCCCGTACTAAACATTCCCTGGTCATTTCCGGTTGTACCCCATCCACTCACCAGGTTCCAGCGGCTGGCCATACCAAACCGATTTTTAAGCATTGCGCCTAAAGCCAAATCGGCGTGCAAGCCTGCAATATTTGAAACCATCTGCCGGCTACCCATTGCAGTAATATTCCACTCGGTTAGCGCAATAGGTTTCAAGGAAACTGAGCCTGCCGCAGTGCTGGTATTCATCCAGGTCATTATAGCATTTGTTTCGGTAGCAGCAGTATTTAGTATAACGGCCGCCGTTTCATTGTCCTCACCGGTAAAGTAATCGTGTATGACATAAAAATCGGGTGAGTCACCAGCCGAGGCAAATAAACCACTGTTCCATGTTTGGCCTGGCGAGCTTAAGGAGCTTGTACCTATAACCTGGGCACCTATTTCTATCTTTGAACCCACCTCTGCCGCCGCTGCGCGCATGGAGTCGGCAAATACTTTAAAGTGTGTTCCGTATAACGCCCCTGATATGATCTGCGGCTGGCCGTCTTTGTTCTTGGTAATGTCTATTTTATAGCCGGCCTCCCACGATCCGTAGTCTTCGTTGCCGATCTCCCAATACTTGGTACGCCCCTTATCATATCTTACCCAATTTGCTGCCAAATGCGCCGCTACCTGATCGGGATGGGCACTTGTACCGTATCGGGCATAAGCATAATTAACGGTTATTATACCAGTGCTATTTGTTTGCTGCAATAATGTATAATAGCTAGCCAACGAAAACTGCCAACCCGGCACGTTGGTTCCAAACCAATAAACAGCTGGAGCCAGGGCGCCTGAAGTAATTATACTATCGGGTACGTCGGTAGGCATTACACCGTCCCAGAAATAACCATCTGAAAGACTGCCACCGGGAAACCTCAGCACATTGGGTGATAAATTTTTTATGCTGCTTACTAAACCCGACGCAGAAGCCAGTTGCGCGGTATACGCGGTGGCGTTATTACCAAACAGGTATTTGGGCACCTTAGTTATTACCGTGCTGTAATCAATATTTATGGTTACGGTGGCATCGCCCGAAGGTGCGGCAACCGTTGAATAAAGTGGGGCCACAAAAGTTTTAGGCGTCCAATCATCCAGAAAGAAACCGACAGATGCTGCTGTTACGGGATCTTTTTGGGGTGTTATGGTAGTAGTATCGCCGCCAGATGTTACTGGTTTATCACTTTTGCCTTTTGAACAGGATAATAAAGTTAATAAACAAAGTAAACCATATTTATAATTTGCCGGAACTGTCATATTCACATTTTTTGAGGTTGAAACAAAAAAATACCCGCTCCTGAACTTGCAGTCACGGGTACTTATCAATTAACCAATTAATTAATTTTCACTACTCGGATATTATCTATTGCAGCAGCGAAAGACGCAACCGGGCTTGAAGTATAATTCATGAACCAGAATGCCATACTGGTATTGCCTGTCGGCCCTACCAGTGCACCGATCGAAGATGGAGGTAAACCGCCTGCACCATTATTTACAGCAAAGGTTGAAAGCGGAATAGTTACTGTTAACCAGCCTTTCGTACTAAACGGTACCGTTGCACCAGTGGCTGTTTCCCAGGGATTATAGGCAGCCATATTGGTGGTGTTACCGTTAGCTAAAATATAAAGAGTGCCATTTGTCCATGGAGTGCTTGCAGACACGGATATTTCAAATTTTACTGCATAATTAGCTAAAGTATCATTTACAGCTGAAACTGGCACCCATTGCGAAGCGCCCATATTGATTGAATGCGGGCTATCATACCAATCGGTGCCACCGGCCGGCAGGTTGGTTGCACCAATTACTTCATACCAACCAGTATTACCGGGATAATTTGTTGAGCTGTTCGATGTATTTGAACCCCAGGGATACGTATTGATAGCATCCCAGTTTTGAAATACACCATCTACAAAGTCCTCAACGTTATAAATTGTAGTGGCTGAGCCCGAATTTGTGGTAACCGATACAAGACCACCTGTTTGTGGTATACCCGATGGTACCACCAGCGCAATTGTCGTACCATCGTTTGACGAGGTAAAACTGGTGATTGCTTTGCCACCAAAAGTTACACTTTTGATAAAGAAGAAGTTAAACCCATAGATTTTGACAGAGTCACCGGGAAGGGCATCCTCATCAGAAATGCTCGCTATCTTGGGCGCAGGCGGAGAAATAGGAAAACTAAACGTGGTTTGGCCATGTGTAGTGATGTATTGTATGGTATTGAGTTGTTTTGCCGGTACCGATGGGAAGGCAATAACGGCAGGTATCAGCACAATGGCGCTGGTATCAGTGAACCAGACATCATTGAACGAGCCTGCAACGCCATCAAAATTGATCTGTAGCGCGCCCTTTAAATTGCGGCCCGAGATAACTACCCACAGGCCTGTACCCACTTTTGTTAAAGCGGAATCGCCGGGATGAGCAACGTAATTACGTATGCCGGTAATAACAGGCGTACCTGTGGATGATGAGGTGTCCTTTTTACAACTTTGTTGTATCAGGATGCCTGCCGCGATCAACATCAGCAGCAAACAGCTATTAACATGTTTAAGTAGCTTTTTCATGATTTTTTAAGGATAATTTTAATTCCAATATATTTTTATTAATAATAAGCCACAGGTGCTTGCAGCAATTTAGGATCAGCAGTTTGATCATTAGCCGGTATAGGCAGTGTAAATGTTGCAACAGTTGCCGGGGTAATGATCAGGCCACTTGGTGTAACAGTTTTCACACCCGTGATCGGATCGTAGGTAAATTGATCCCTTACTTGCCCGTTAAGAGATGCAATAGCAGCCTGCGGATTATAGTATGACAGGCGAACCAGATCGAACCAGTACTGACCCTCGAACGCCAGCTCTATGCGGCGTTCCGTCATTAATGATGCTGTTGTAATAATTGTTGCCTTGGGGAGACCTGCCCTAACTCTTACATCATTAAAATATTGCAAAGCCACAGCATTGCTGGTTGAACTACTGTTGCCCATCAGCGCTTCGACATATACCAAATATACATCGGCCAGCCTTAAAACCGTATTATGCTCAATAGACGACCAAAGGTCCATCGTAGGTGAATTATTGTCGGCAGCGGTGCCTACTATGTGTTTTTTAACATTACAACCGGTTGCAGTATAGCCACCATTCGCTGCGTCCAGCTCGGGATAATAATCGCCGGTAAGCATAAAAGTGGCTTTACGGCGTACCGAATCTGCAGGGACATATAAACTAGCCAAATCTATGGTCGGGCCTATAGAGCCGCCCCAACCGCCGCCACCAGTAACCAAAGCCCCGCTTGGTGCAAACTGTGCTTCAAGAGCGTTACCGTTGCCATAACCTACGCCCGGGGCCCACTGAAATGCAAAAAGTGATTCGGGATTATCATTATACTGTGTTCTGAACAGGTTATAATAGCTTGGCAATAATGTTAAGCCGCTGGTATTACAAACATTGCCTGCAAAGTAAGCCGCACTATCCAGGTCGGTTTGGTTTCGGGTCATGCTTTGGCCCAAACCCGCCCTTGTCAAATACACCTTTGCCAGCAAACCCTGTGCCGACCATGTTGTAACACGCCCCGGCTGATCGGAAGTTGGCAAATTGGTAGCCGCGAACCGCAAATCGTTTATAATGAATTTATAAACATCGGTAGTTTTATTACGAGGCACCAAAGGATTGGCTATCAGTTTGTCGTTATCTTCAATAATAGGTACCGCGCCCCATAGCTGCACCAGGTAAAAATAAGCTGTGGCACGCAAAAACCGTAATTCGCCAAGTGCACCGTTCTTACCTTTCACCGATACCGAATCGGGCAGGTTGGTATTGATAGCCTTTATATTGATGTTACAATGCGCTACAATATCGTAAAAACTTTGCCACGATTGCGTTACATAGGAATTATTACTGGTGATAGAAAAGGTGGTAAACTGTACCAAATCTGAATTATAAGGCTGCAACATGTTCCCGCTCATAATATCACCTATGCCGAGTATCGGAAAATTATTCCAGCCAAACCATGGCTGCGCATAAATGGCAGCTGTAGCCAGGCGCAGGTCGGCGGTGCTTTTATAAAAGTTATCAGTTGTGAGCCCGGTCAGTGGGGGTCTGTTCAGGAAAGATTTTTTACAGCTGCCCACCGCAATGGCGATAAGCAACAGGAGGATATTTATCTTAATAAGTTTCATGATAATAAATTTTATTTATTTTAGAGATATATCGGCACCAATTGAAATAACACGTGGCTGCGCGTAATAACCGTTATCAATACCAGCCGCTAACGGGTTCCACGAGCCGATTTCCGGATCGTACCCTTGATATTTGGTGATGGTAAATACGTTGCTAACATTGGCATACACCCTTAATGAAGCTATATGCAATTTGGAGATCAGATCCCTATTAAAATTGTAGCCTAAAGCAATGCTCTTACATTTCAGGAACGATCCGTTTTGAATATATCTATCAGAAAAGATTGTATTCTGATCGCCACTGCTCTGGCTTATCCTTGTAATATTGGTGCTTGGGTTAGTAATGTACACATTGTTGATATCGGATGCGGAACCACCCGCAGCGACAGGCGTGATCAGGCCGATACGCGCGTAATTAGAAACAGCCTGTAAATAACCGAAATTTTGGTTAGGGTCATCGCCATTTACTATTACCTGGTTAAATATCTTGTTACCGTACTCGCCGCTCATAAATACGGTTAGGTCAAATTGTTTATAGTTAAAGGTATTATTAATGCCATATTGGAAATTAGGCAAAGGTGAGCCTAAAGGAGCTTCATCATTTGCATCTATTTTACCATCATGGTTATTATCCTTAAAAATAACATCACCAACCCAAACCCCGCCAGATCCTGGTGTAATAGGTATAGGGCCGCTACCATTTTGCCATACCGCCGGATATTTGGCAAAGTCGGCGGCATTTTTATAAATGCCTAGTGTTTGATAACCATAAAACTCGCCGATAGAACCGCCTACAACCGATTTGGTGTACGTACCGTAAATGGCCGGTGTGCCCGGGTTTAAAGCAAGTATCTTGTTGATATTACGCGAGAATACAAAGGTACTTTTCCAGTTAAAATCTTTTGATTTTACGTTGTAGGTTGACAATGAGAATTCAAAGCCCTTATTACTTACCGCGCCGATGTTCACATAAGGCGCTTGAATTGCACCGGGCGAGTAGCCGCCGTTAGCATACGTACCTGAATAATACGGTAGGTTAAGGGACAGTAACAGGTTGTTTGTTTTTCTGTAATAAGCATCGGCAGTAAGCTGTATCCTGCTGTTCAATACGCTCACATCCAGCCCCAGGTTATATGATTTTGATGTTTCCCATTGTACAGTAGGGTTACCCAAAGATGATGTTAACTGCGAAATACCCGATAGACCAGTGGCTACTGTAGTTAAAGTTGAACCATATGCATAATTACTAATATTTTGATTATTAACTAAACCATAACCTAATCTCAATTTCAGGTCATTAATGCCTTTTACGCCTTTCATAAAATCCTCGTTCATGATCTTCCATGCAAATGCACCTGAATATGAGGTATTCCACCTCTCGAGCGGGCCGATTTTAGAAGTACCATCGTGACGTATGGTACCAGTTAATAAATATTTATCATTATATGTAAAGTTTGCACGGGCAAAATAGGCTTCAGTTGCTGCATCCGATTTTGAACCGCTGTTGGTTGCCGTGGTTGCGTCGCCCGTGTTTATTGTAGTTACATCATTACCTGGAAAATTAGTACGGCTTGCAGAAACTGCCGAGTTATTGAATAACTGTGCCTCGTGCCCCAAAGTAGCGCTCACAAAATATTTGGAGGCAAAAGTGTGCGAGTAATTTAACAGGCTGGTTATCGCATTATAAATATTTTGAGCACTGGTAGAGGTTCCCCTATTGGTGGTATTTGTGTATGAGCCCATCACAAAGGTAGGGTCGAAATAATCTTCGGTAGCGAAATCAAAATTGCCCGACACCTCGTTACGGAAATTCAGATCTTTGGTAAACTGAATTTCTGCATAAGCGTTGCCTATGCCCTGGTACCTACTTTTATGATCGGTTACGATAGTTGCTATTGCGAACGGATTTGCACCATAAGCACCATAAATATTCGGGTCATTACCGCCCCAGGTACCGTCAGGGTTTTTAACCGCCACATCGGGTGTTTGGTTCAATGCCTCTAAAATTACGCCTTGATTACTGGTGGTTACATCTTCTGACACATGAGCCAGGCTCAAACTAATACCCACTTTAAGCCAGTCGGTTGTTTGATTATCAATATTTGCTTTGATAGAGGTCCTGCTAAAATCAGAACCTAAAGCAATACCTTCCTGCGAAAAATAAGTAGCCGATATATAATACTTGGTGCGGGCATCGCCGCCGGTGATGGCCACATTATGATTTTGCATAGGGGCCGTGCGGAACAACGCTTTTTGCCAGTTAGTACCCTGGCCCAGGTATTGCGGGTTAGCGAATTCCGGGCGCAGATCATAACCAATAATAGCCGATTTTTCGTTCATGAAAGTAGCGTACTCGGGCAAGTTCATTACATCGTAATACTTGGGTAATGACTGCCAGCCATTATAACCATCGTAACTAATGGTTGGCGTGCCCGCTGCGCCTCTTTTTGTGGTAATGATAACCACCCCGTTGGATGCCTGGGAGCCATAAATAGCCGTAGCCGAAGCATCTTTTAATATATCGATACTTGCTATTTGCGACGGATCGATAGAAGACAGCGGGTTACTGCCTTCGTTGGGGTTAGTGGAATTGCTTCCTGCGCCCGACGTACTGGGAGACTCTCCATAAGGTGGTATCTGAACACCATCTATCACATACAAGGGCGGGCTTTCGTTAAAACCACCTATGCCACGTATCTGAATATTAACATCGCCACCCGGCTGCCCCGATACCTGCTGCACTATAACACCTGCAACCTTGCCTTGCAAGGCCTGATCAAAAGTTGTGGGTTGGGCCTCAACAATATCTTTTGCAGAAATCGAGGATATAGAGCCGGTAACATCTTTACGCCGTAGTTTACCGTAGCCAATAACAACCACTTCGTTAAGGTTGGAGTTTGTTACGGTTAAAACTACGTTAATTACGCGGGCGCTCCCTACGGTAACTTCTTTGTTTTGATAGCCTATGTACGAGAACACCAGCACATCGCCGGTTTTGGCCTCGATAGAAAAATTGCCGTTTATATCGGTCGATGCGGCAACTTGCAAGCCCTTAACTTTTACGGTAACGCTCATCATCGGCTTGTTATCATCAGCGCCAGCAACTTTGCCCGTAACGTATCGGCTTTGCGCATAGCCCGAAAAGCATGGTAATATGATAATCGCGAACAGTATGACAGTATAACTTAATTTTCTTAGTAAATTTTTTTCCATCTTATACAGAAATTTTAAAAACGGTAAATAATTGGTTCATAATTTTTAGGTGTTGGTTAGTTTTACTTTTTGTTCATAATTGTACTTTATTTAATTGTTATGGTGAATATTTAGTGATGGGTAAACGCGTTGAACAACGCATTGCATTTATAGAATATTTTGCTCCATAATTTATTACGGAAACTGGATACATAAAACATATCACAGTTTATTAGTAATGCTTTTATCATACAAGAAAATGAATTACACCGGTTTAAAGTGTTAGTAATAATTGGGTCAATAAAGTATGCAGCAATTTTAAAATTGCTGCATTGAAAACATATTCGGAAGTAAAACTATGATTGTTTCAAAACAGGATAGGACAGACTTGTGCATGAATATAGACCAAATGTTCAAATACATTTAATCTACTGTAAAACAGATAGTTAAATAATTTTATTATATAACTATCCGTTTTATGTATCTATTTTCATGAAATTTAACTGAAATAATAACAAACAGGTTATTTAAAACAGCCGGTAGCAGCATTGCGAAAAGAAGCAAAAATAAATTAGGATAAGTTTAATTTGCTAGTCTTTGCTTTCATCTTTTGTCGAATTCTTCTGGCGCAATGAATTGACGTATGCAGACGGTAAAATATTGTATTCACCCTTAAACAGTTTTGCAAAATACTTAGGTGTATTAAAGCCGACTTCGTAGGAAATCTGACTTATAGTCAACTGGCTGTTTTCCAGCAGATATACCGCTTTTTTCAGCCTTATTGAACGGATAAATTCAACAGGCGATTTACCGGTAATCAGCAAGACTTTTGAATAGAGTGACCCCCGGCTCATGTTCATATGACGGCTCAATTCTTCAACGGAAAGATTGTCATTTGAAATATTCTGCTCAATATATTCAACTATCTTCCTTAAAAGTTTCTCATCCTCAGATTGTATATCGTCTTCCTGCATATGTACGTTCATTTGTTTTTTGTAAGTACGTTTAAAGGAATCCTGAAGAATCAATAAATTTTTAATTTTTGAAAGCAATATTTCAAAATTGAAGGGCTTGGTCATGTAGTCATTAGCACCAATTTTAAGGCCCTTCAATTGCTCCTCCTCGCCGGTTAAAGCAGTTAACAAAATAATCGGAATATGTGACGTGCGTTGGTCACTTTTCATTTTTCTACAAAGAGCTATGCCATCCATTTCTGGCATACTGATGTCACTAACCATAATATCCGGATGTTGCGATAAAGCTTTCTGCCACCCCTCCTTGCCATTTGAGGCTTCAATAATAAAAAACGCATCTCTCAGGTTATCCTTTAAGTAAAAACGAAAATCGTCATTATCCTCAACCAGCAATACCATGGGTTTTTTATTGGCATATTGATGTTTGAGCTTTTCGTTATCTTCCGCAATCTGCAGTGGATTGAGCTCTTCGGGTTCATTTTCATTGTCAATGAAAGTAATTTCCAGGTTACTCTCAACAGGCATTGGCAGCCGGATAATAAAACAAGCACCATGATCAGGCTCGCTTTCAACTGTTATTTCTCCCCCGTGCATTCTCACAAATTCGCGGGTAATCGATAAACCGATACCACTGCCCTGGTTAATTAATGATTCAGGAATGTCATGCTGAAAAAACCTTTCAAATACCTTATTATGTTTTTCGGAGGGGATGCCAATACCGGTGTCGATCACCTTAATTTCAAACAAACGCAATTCAGCAGATGATTCTTCATCCAAAATGTTCAATAATACGCTTACATGGCCACCCCTTGGAGTAAATTTAAAAGCATTGGAAAGCAGATTAAATAATATTCTTTCTATTTTGTCATGGTCGAAACTTGAAATCAACGTTTCCGCCTCGCTGTCAAAAGCGAAACCAATACCTTTTTCAGTAGCAATGTCTGTAAACGATAAGGAAATCTCTTTAATAAACCTGACTATATCTCCTGGTTTGCAATGCAGTTTCAATTCGTGAACTTCCATTTTACGAAAATCAAGTAACTGATTAACCAGGTTTAATAATCTTCTGGCATTTCTCTTTATCACGTTTAATTGCTGCTTCTGCTCAGAATCAGCATGACTAAACATTTTATCCACCGGGGCTATAATCAATGACAACGGAGTTCTGAACTCGTGACTTACATTCGTCAAAAATTTAATTTTCAGCTGGTCCAGTTCATGCATCCGTTTTACCTCCTGCCGTTCCTGTTCAATCAATAACTTCTCTTCTTCCTTTTCTTTTTCGACTGCAAATTCCCTTCTTATCTTCTGTATGCCCCGCCGGCGAATAAAAAGAAGGGTTCCGATAAACAACATCAGGTAAATAATATAGGCGGGGGTGGATTTCCAAAATGGCGGAAGTACTTTTATTTTTAAAGTGATATAATCCGGGTTCCATAAACCTTCTGAATTGAAGGCGCGAACTTTGAAGACATAATCACCCGCGTCAAGATTTGTATAAGTCGCCTTTCGGATAGCATTATCAGCATTAAGCCAAGCTCTGTCAAAGCCCTCCATCATATATTGATATTTTACTTTGTTCGGATTAAAAAAGTTAACTGCCGCAAACTCAATAGTAAAAACATTTTCGCTGTGGGTAAGGGTAATCTCGCGGGTTGCCGAAATAGCTTTTGTGAGCACCAAATGTCCATTAAAAGACTCATTGGCTGCTATGCTTTTATTAAAAAGCTGGAAGTCGGTAAAAATCAATTTAGGCTTATTGATATTAGGGCGTATGCTTAACGGGTCGAAAATATTGAAACCGTGACCACCGCCGAATATCATTTCGCCCTTACTTGTTTTTAACGCTGCGTACATATTAAATTCCCGGCCCTGAAGACCATCAGCTTCATCAAAATTTTCAAACTGAAAAGTATAAGTACCCTTACCAGGGCCTGGAGTCAACGTTATATGGCTCAATCCGTTCGAGGTGCTTAACCACATTTTGCCTTTATCGTCCTCCAGTATATCTAATATAGAATTATCCGGGAGCCCGTTTCTTTTTGTCAGGGAGGTAAAACGATTTGTTTTTGGATTCAGAATGCTCAATCCGGCACTTGTTGCTATCCAGAAAAGGCCTCGGCTATCCTCGCTAATACTATTCACATTATCGTTTATCAAACTGTTTGCGTTGTTTGCATTTCGGATATAGTGAATCACCCGATTAGTTTTCTTCAAAATAACATCAATACCTAGATAGCCTCCTACCCAAATATTCCCGTTTTTATCCTCAATAATTGAAGACACGAACGGACATCTGATATCGGTTTGCTTAAAGGGATGATAGAATGCTTTTTTTGCGCGGTCAAAAATTTCAAGGCCGCCTTCAAATGTCCCTATCCATAACCGTTGTGACGAATCTTCCAAAATACTCCATATCCTGTCATCGGCAATGCTGGTGGCTACCTTATCATTGTGCTTGTAATGGGTGAAAGTTTTCCCATCAAAACAATCCAACCCTCCAAAATATGTACCTATCCATAGTTTTTGGTCATGATCAATACATAAGCTAACAATAATATCATTGCTTAAGCTATTCGGATTTGCCGCATCGTATCTGTATTGCGTAAACTTGCTTGTTTTACGGTTAAAATAAATTAAACCACCGCCGTTTGTTCCAATCCATAAATTACCCTGTTTGTCTTCAACAAATTTATCAACGTCGTCAAAATTCAGGCTGCCGGGATCTGAGGCAAAATGTCTGTAGAGTGCAAACCTGATAATATTTTTGTGATAATAACTTATCCCTTCTTTAAAAGTACCGGCCCACATAATGCCGGTATTATCCTTATAAAGCATCACAGTGTTTTGCCTTAGCGATTTTGCATCGTCTTCCCGATTTAGTAAATAAGTGATTTTGAAGTTCTTTTTATCAAGTAGGTTTATACCGCCCTGATCAGTAGCTATCCAAATTAATCCGTCATCGGCCTGAATAACATTGCTAATGATATTTGATTTTAACTTTGTCCCCGTTGATTCTTTATCCATATACCGGAACACTCCTGTTGAAGGACTATAATAATATAAACCGGTATTTACATTGGGTGTGTAAAGCCACAAATCATTATCATTGTCGACAGTGATAGCGTAATTCCTTGTTTTATTATTGACCGCTTTACTAAAAACATCGGTTCTGTAGGAAATTTCATTGCGCCGGGTATCAAGCTTTTCAACCACGCCTCCTTCATAAACCAGCCATATATTGTCTTTAGTATCTTCGACAATATCGGACACAAAATTTGAGTACAAAGACAGCTTAGCTTTATCATGATGATAGTAGCGTGTCGTCTGCCTGTTTATTACATTATACCTATATAAGCCCGAATCGGGACACACAAACCAAAAATCTCCGTGGTCGTTCCGTATTATTTTTGAGGGAGCGGGGTAAACTGGAAGGTCTAGAGACCTGAGCAATGGCGATATATCGCTATTAAACTGCTCTTTTTCAGGATCATAAAAACAATACCCGGTACGCGTTGATATATACAATTTTTTGTTGGGTAGCTCGAAAATATCGATTATAAAATCGTCAAGAAGGGAATTTTTATTATCGGCATCATGCTTAAATACCTTAAAAGTATAACCATCGAAACGATTAAGGCCCGATGCCGTACCAAACCACATAAAGCCCTCAGAATCTTTATATATGCAGTTAACATGGTTGTGCGACAGTCCATTACTTATATCGAGTTGCGAAAACTGATATTGGCTGCTTTGCGCAAAAGTGTTAATACACACAAAAAGTATTATAGTAAGGAGAATATAGAATTTTACACGCATTAGGACATAATTGAGAACGTTCAAATCAATGGCTTGACCTTTTAACCTTTTAGGAAATCGTTACACTAAGATAATATAAATGTTACATAAACAGTAATTCTCATTTAACGAAAAATACTATTGACTGCTTGATAATCAAAGCCCTCAGCATTGAATAAAAAAGCGTCCCGTATCTTCACCGGGACGCATTAACCTGTTTTTAACTCGATATTTAATTTATCGTAAACTTTTGTGTTCGTTTTATCTATAATTTAACCACAATAGCCTTGCCTTCATATTTAACCGTTTTGTCGAAACCAGTAGTTACTAAAGAGCCTGAACCATGTTCGCCATTAACCACAACAATATTGAAAGTGCGATCCTTTAGTATACCAGGAAAACCTCCTTTGGTATCTGATATGTTTAATCTTTTTTGTTTGTTATTCCAAATTAAAGTAAAAGTTGCATACTGCCCTTTCTCATAATTGTAATTATCATTTTCATCTTCATAAAAGGTAAATCTGCCATCAGCACCCGGATAAATACGCAGCTCGATAACTTTGTTGTTTTTTTGGGTAGCGTATTCCACTTCGGGCCCCATTGGAATAATTGACCCCGCCCGTACATACAAAGGCATAATGTTCATTGGCGAAGGAGCATCAATAGTTTGACCACCGTTGAGTACTTGCCCTGTCCAGAAATCATACCAGGTAGTTGACTTTGGCAGGTACACTTTTCTTGTCTTCTCTCCTGGAGTGACGTTTGGGGTGGTATATAGTTGCTCCGTTACAGGGTTAACTAAAAATGCCGGGCCAAACATATACTGATCAGGTATGCTATAAACATTGGCATCATTCCTAAAATCAAAGGTGAGGGCACGCATCATCGTGTAGTTATCGGTAGTGGTTTTACCTGCCAATGAATAGATATAAGGCAAAAGACGGTAACGCAACTTATCATATTTTAAAAGCGTGGCTTTGGTTTTATCGTCCCAGTTTTTAGAGAATAAAGCACGCTCCCCTTTGCCATGGATACGGAATATGGGGCAAAATGCACCAAACTGGAACCAGCGTGTAAACAACTCACGATTTTCCGGTTTCGACCAATCAGGGGCTGCCCAGTTTAAATGATAGCCACCGATATCCGATGTCCAATAAGGAATACCTGATGCACAGGCATTAATTCCCTGAGGCACCTGGCTTTTAAACGCGGCAAACGTACAACTGATATCAGACGACCATAGCGTAGCCGCATTACGTTGTTCGCCAGCGAACGATTGCCTAATTAGAAAGAAAGCCCGTTTGCCAGGAATATCCCTGCGCCAGCCTTGGTAAATACCTTCCGAATGTTCAAGTGAATAAGTATTAAAATAATCAATCCCCTTCCCTATCCAAAAATTACTTTTACGGCGTTCGTCAAGCAAAATACCATTATCGGGCTCACACTGATCAACCCACCATGCATCCCAGCCATATCGTTTTATCAGGCTATCGCGAGCCTGATCCCAATACAGCTCACGGGCTTTAGGATTATGTGCATCGTAATAACTATCAAAAGTATGTGTTACAACATTATCCCATGTAATATCGGTAAGTCCTCTCATCTTTTGCAAAGCGTTAAAATTCTTAGTGCCTTTACCAAACACCGGCCAGATAGAAATCATCCCGTGAATATTGGCCTTATGCAGTTCGTCAACCATTTTTTTAGGATCCGGGTAGCGGTCAGGGTTCATCACATGTACGCCAATAGGAAATGGATCCCAGTAGTACCAATCCTGAACGATAACATCAACCGGAATATGGTTATTGCGATAATTATCCTTTACTGAAAGCACTTCGTCCTGGCTCATATATCTGTCCTGTGACTGGAACAGGCCAAACGCCCATTTAGGAAACATAGGCGCCTTACCGGTGGCTGTACGATACAAGTTAATGAGATGGTCAAAATCAGGCCCATAGAAGAAATAATAATCAACCTGCTTGCCGCTTTCAGATACGTACTTAAATTTAGTATTACCTGCTTCAGCTCCATAAAAATTTGATGCCGAATAATTATCCCACATTAAACCGTAGCCCTTGGTTGATAACAGGACAGGTATAGCGCCCGTCATATATTTAATGGCCATGTCCTGGTTGCGGCCCTTATAATTAATAGAAAGCGAATCCACCGGATGGCAGCCCAAGCCGTAAAGCGCCTCGTTTGCCGGTGAATTGAATTGTGTGCTTATGCTATAGGTTTTTATCCCAGCAATGGTAGCTGCTGTAATGCTTTTATCATCTTCAGAGGTAATTTCATTACCGCTAAGGTCCTCATAAGTTATGTTGTTGGTGGTTTTATTTATTAATACCCGAAGCCTTGTGGTGATAATCGTAATTTGGTTCTTATCATCCGAAAGCTTAAAAGGCGGAAAATTCCATTTTGCATTTATTATAAGTGAGGGCTTTGTAATAAAGTTATCGAAAACGGTGTATTTTACCTCAATGACATCTTCTTTGCAAATAGTAACCTTCATCAGGCCTTTATCTAATTTAAATACCACTCCATTTGCCTCTTTTTTGTAAGATATAATGGATGCCTTTGCGGGAGTTATGTTAATTATAAAGAGTAATAATAAGGTAATTGCCATTTTGGACAACACATACTTTAACATTGATTTTGTGTTCAACATGAATAAAATAGGTTTAAATCGGTTAGTTTGATTAATAGTTTAAATTTTATTGTTCGCAAAGCGAAAGGATAATTAAGCGCTGGCTATAAAGCAGATAACTATAGCCGCCCGACAGGCAGCGAAATTTTAGTCACCAATGTTATTAAAGCCGTATCAGGTTTATTGATCCGGGGTAAAATTAGAGAAGAGAAAAATAGACGAACGGGTACAAAAGTCAATAAATAGAGTACAAAATGTTCAATTAGGTAAAAAACACTACCAACCAAGACTGACGAAGCTATCCGTAGAACCCAAAACATATTGCATTGAAAAAGAAAATAATTCTTTACGATTTTTCGGACGATAATATTAATAACAGCGTCAGCTGCTTTATGTAGATATTCCGGTAGGCTTGACCATGTGATTCCGGGCTCCAAGTTCATGTATTTGTATGAGATGTATCATTAAATTGATCCTGCGTGTAAGTGTATTAAAATGATCAAAGTGATATTTTTAATATTCCGGAAGGGGTAGCCAATGACTCCGAAATATCCAGGCAGGACTACGAACCAATATAACATTGATTTACAGCAGGTTAAAATTTGGAAAAATGATTAAAAAAACAAAAACCGCCTCTAAATCTCTTTAAAGGCGGTTCTCTTGGTATCGTCGGGATGGCAGGATTTAAACCTACCCTCTATATCAATTGATTATCAATCAGTTATGTGTTACTATCGGTATCATGACCACGAATAAGACATAGCCTTAATTTGAGATATTTTCACTCGTTTTGATTGCTGATAAATAGTTAAGAACGTTATACTCAAATATAGGCAAAATAAGGCATTTTACAAATTTTTAGATGTTCTTTTTCGGCTAAAATAGTTATGGCAATAACTGCACAATGGCTGGCAGGTAGTCAGTAAACCAGGTAGGTAACTCCTCTCGTTCAACATGAAACTCAATTTGTTGCAGGACGGTCTTAAATAAGATCCGGTGGTTAATCTCCGAGGTATCCACGATGGTAAGGTCATCAATCAGCGGATAGTGGATGTTCAACTTTTCGAGATTTCCGTAAAAATTATTATTCAGGGTCTGCGGATCAACATAGTGGCCACCTTCTGTCACCCTTTCCGTAACACGAAATTGGGATAGTTCAGGGTTTTCCAATCCGAAAAAAATAAGATGCAGCCGATAGCCGGCGTCTTTAAAGACCTTCGGTTTTTCCCAAGTGGCATCATTGGTAAAATGACCCTCATAAACATAGTGGTCGTTGTTGACCAATGCCTGATTGGTCTGTTCTTCGAACAAGCCTACGACATATTCCAATGCATCCTTTCGAGCATATTTTGCTGACCTGGTGATAGCAGGGAACAGTTCATTGAGTTTTGTTGTATAAAGGAGGTCACCGTCGAAAACTGTATAATGTTGCAAAATTTCTTCCGGAAGATAGTCAGGTCCGACTGTGGATTTTCCGGCCCCGTTTGAACCCGTAATAATGTACAGGCTGGGCATATTAAAACAGGTTTAGCTCACGGCGGATCACCTGTGCCTGTCCATTAGTCAGTTCTTCAACTATCGTGAACGACTTTAAGTTCGGCGCAACGGTAACGATCTTAATGGAATGATCAGGGTATTCCAGATAACTTTGATTTTTAGGCAGCTTGTTCGACCATATCAAAAATGGCTTGCCATTATCCAGCTTTTGCCTTCTTAAACGCCTGACAACCGTACCGCTGATCGCTTTTAATTCTTCAATAGTACCCATTTCTTTCCCTTTTCTGTTATTCAAATATACTGATTTTTTAGCGATATATTGTTACCTAAGAGTAATTTGAGGCTATAGTTTTCAACTTTTCAACACGCTAATCAGATAAACTTATTTGCCTTAATGTTCTTGTATGCGTGATACAAAAACCAAAACGGATTAGGCCTCACTACCGCAGGATTTTCGTTTTTATCGTCCGTTAAATCACCTGACAACGTGCAACGTGCGAAATTGACCCAAGTGTAATTGCGATGAAAATTTTCTCCAATGGTATAGACAATAAACAGTTCCTGGCCGTGTTCGTTTTTAAACGGAAAAGTATATTGCATGTCGCGCTCGTGATCACCCTCTAAAATTTGTTTTGGACTTAATACAAACGGTAATGCATAACGCATAAGGACATCTGCCATATCATCGTAGTCGCCCCGTCCCCGTTTGACATCAGTTATAATGCGGTAGTCGCTCGGATACTGTTGATATAACATTTCAAATGCTATTTCTAAATCCGATGGTCTTGCAAAAAACCGTTCTAAGTTGTTTACTAACACCAACAATGGGTAAAAAACTGCGTACCACTGACTATTTGTATATTTGAACGTGCTGCTCGGAATGGCGAAGAATTTAAAACGCTGAAAATTCCGGATACGGATTTGATGTAAGTCGATTAGACCATTAATGACGTAAGCTACCAATCCGTAAAAACCATCATGTTTGTCAAGCCGGTAAAGATCAACAAAGGATTTGTCCAGGCTATTTTCTTCCGGAAAAAAGCGGCGCAAATCATACCTCGACATAATGAGCGGCTTTAACGATTCTTTCAGATATTGGGTGATATCGAATTTAAATATCTCCGAAGAATAAAATTTATCAATATAACCATTGAATTCGACGCTAATACCATAGCGGTGGCTAAACATCTGCTGGACATTATTTACATCGCAAACAAAAACGATCTTATCGAAGCCGAATTTATTGGTTTCTGAAACATCATCGTAATGCGCAGAGAATACATTAAATAGCCTGAATACGTGTTCAGGATCTAACCTGTCCAGATCGTCGATCAGCAAGACAGTGGTAATTTTTCTTTCGCTGTCGTCCCCATTTTTAGCTGATTTTACACGTTCCAGCATATTAATGATAAGCTCGGTAATATTATCAGACTCGTGGACATGACCGGTTTTATTTTTGAATGACCGGATATACTTGTTGAGCTGATCCCATTCGGTCGTGTTCATTTTACCTTTAAAATCGGAAAACTCTCCAATAGCAGCCGTAATTCCGTCAATGGTTTCTTTTTCCGGGATGGGTGCGCCAGTAACAGCACCCGCAGCTTTCAGCATAAGCTTAAGCGGCAGGTCTATTTTCATCCGATGCAATAAAAACATCTGACTGATAAGCAGCCAGGAATATTGCTCTTGCTCAAGCTGAACATCATCGGGGTATTTGCTTAATAACTCGTATAGTAAATCATACTTAATTAATTCAAAAACGTCCTGATTCTGCGCGATAGAGTAATTTACAGGAAATAACTTTAATACAATAAAGTCGCCATGACGATCAAAATAGTGTTTCAAAAAGGTTGACTTCCCGGCGCCAAACGGAGCTGAAAACAAAATACGTTCGTTAAAACCATCTCGGATATGTTCGTCAAAACTTTCGTCTAAACTTTTGGTGGCAACGGTAGGTATTTTTTCTATTGGCATGAGATAATAGAGTTAAATATATTCAATTACCAATATAAAGTGATTATTGAAAAAGACGCAGAATAACATCTTTGGTAAAGCGTGAACTTATAAAAACACCATAGTCTTGATAATCGTCAACTTTATCACTATCGCCGAAATCAACAACTGACTTTATACAAAATGCTGTGGGCTTTGGCCTTGAAGCACATTCAGCAGCCGTAAATAGTGCATAAGCCTCCATTTCCACACCTAAGAGCTTTCGATGTTGATCTTTAATTTTATTAAACGTGGCCTTGTCAGATAAAACCGAAGCACCGGATGCAACGGCACCAATATGAATCTTTAAATCTCTTGTGGGTGCCGACGTTCCATAGCTTTTGCGAAGAGCAAAAAGGTAACTTTGATCATCAGCCAACAAATTTACCTCTTTTTTGATCATAGTGTCTAAAGTAAACTGGTATGGATCGATTAAAAATAATGACTTAGCTTTTTCGTTCTTTTGTTCCTTTTCTTCATCCTCTTTCGATATCCATTTTCCACTCCCCCAGTCCCAACTCGGATCAATTACAACAAGGTCGCCCAACTCAACTCTATCTGTAACGCCTGCCATTATGCCTGTCATTACAATGAACTTTGGTCGAAATGTAGTAATTATTTTCATTGCTAGCGTTCCAGTGGCTGGCATTCCCATACGGATTGCACAGGCGGCTATGACTTTAATTTGCCTTCCATTAGCCAGTTCAATGGTTGTTTCGTGATAGATCGTATCATCATGCTGAATCGGCTTAATTTTCCAGTCCCATCCATTCTGTAAATTTGCTTCCAGTTCTGACCGTAACGCACATATTATAGCTATATCCCAATCATAATCTGGAACTGCCAATAAGCTTGCTGTTTTAGCCAACATTCTTTGTTTGATTCCGGCTATTAATTGGCTTTCCCATTCAATATCAGATTGGCTATATCTAATCAACGTCAATATATTTTGTTCAAATCTCTTACTTGTTGCTTGAAAAATTTCTTCTTTCGCAGTTAACCCTATAATATGTGTTGGAACTTTATAAATTGGTCTGGTAGTAATTTCATCAAGAAGTTTTATTCCACCTTCCTCATCTATGTCTTGATCTTTTGATAAAGGCAACAAGATATCTAAAATCAATAAATCATATGATTTGACTAAAAGTTGTTTTTTCGCACTTTTAACGTCCATTTCGTGATCAACTTTGTCTATATCAATGCCCTCTATTTTGCTCAACAATTGAAAAATGTGTTTCAATTTGTCAGCTTCATCTTCTACTACTAGTATATTAAACATATCTTACAATTAAATAGACAAATTATTCGAACTCATTTTCCGGTTAAAATTATCTTTCCACCCGGAGTAAGTAACACTATATGGCACAATTCCCAAATAATTTCCAGGAAAAGTCTGGAATAGGAGTTTATCTAATTCATTTAAGGTAGTTGTTTCATCGCCTTGTCCAAATTGGTCAAATTGGGTAACCACTATTGTTTTAGTATCTATATCTCTTCGAAACATTTGTTGAAGCAATTCCTTTCCACCAAAGGGTTGAGGACGCCCCCCCCCCTCTGTAGGAGTAACATCAAAAGTTGGCATTGTCATATCTAAAACTATTAAATCAAATGTTTCAGCTATGATTTTTTTTAGACCACTTTGATATGATTTGGCTTCTATAACCTCATTTCTATCAGTATTTGATAGAAAAATTCTTAGCTGCTCACGTTTATCTTCATCATCTTCAACTAACAATATTCTCATAATTACTCCGCTTCTATGTCCATTAATATTTCAGAATCTTCTGTTTCGAGTTTGAACACTCGATATGGGATACTGATGCTTATAAAATATGTGCGTCCTACAACCCCAAAATCCATCTTTGATTTTATGTCGAAGCCGATGGCATGAAGGTCATTTATGCTTCTTCTTATCTTAAACAATCCAGACTTTTGATCCTTTGCCAAATGTTGACTATAGTCACCAGTGTCTAATATAGTCCTTTTCCTGGCCAACTCTTTTTCAAGTTCAATAATATCGATCCCTGGACCTAAGTCGTTTGTGACTTTTATATTAATAATGTGTAAGTCTGCGATCGAAACATCTTCCCACTGAATAACATCTGCAATTGGTACATCTAATCCAGATCGTTTTACCACGTTGTCAAAAATGTTTGCTAGTATATCAACAAATATTGGCAAACTTCCCTGCATTAGAAAGTCTTCGCTAACCTCATCAGATTTCAACCTTGTTTCAAAACCAGGTGTGCCATCTTTAATAATAGCTTCCGCAACACTAACAACATCTTCAACTGTATACGGCGTTGAACTTCCAGAACGAGATGGGATAAACCACTCAATGACCCTATCAAATGTAGCCTGCAAATCGGTTCTTGCCTGGCTGATCGCAGCAGACACGTTACTCAAGTTTATGTCTCCTGAAAACTTACTAATATTTACTTGCAATTTATTTAAAAGTTCTCTGGCTTCTTTTTTAGCCTTGCTATTAAACTCTTCCCTAACGTACACCAAATTTAGTTGAAGATTAGTATCAAGCTTACCCAATACTAAATTTAACATGTCATTAAAGCTGGTTGTTTCGGTAATTGAGGATGCCATAAATGTTATAAATTCTTCACCCATAGTAAAATCAAATAATCCGTTAGCTTTTTTGTCACTTTTTATTTGTATCCACTCATTATTCAATTTTGCAATCAGATTATCATACGACTCAGAAAAATTAGAAAAGATCTTACTAAGTTCGTTGATGTTAGCCTGTGTGGTGTCAAATTCGTCTAACCAATATTGATTGGGTAAATAGGGACCTTTTTGAGTTTCCTTTTTGGTAATAAGAAAGTGAGCTTCTATCGGACGGCGTAGTTGATTTTCTAATAGTCCGTGTCTTATTCTGGTACTTAAAAATCTATCCAAACCATAATCAGCAGAAACATAGCTATCTCTTAACTCAAGGACTATGTGTTTTAATAAAGCAATTACTTCATTAGTTGGTACGCTCATAGCAGAACGTCCTCCAGTTCCTAAAACTTCCCGCCTTTCATTCGAAACTTCTGAGGCAATCCCATGCTTTAAATAAGAAATATATCGTAAATAACTTTCCCTAAGTTCTTTGTTTGCCCATTCCTTAATTCCTGGGACGTCAATAAAAATCCTGCTTTGGTCAACTTCTTGAATTCTACTGCTTATGACTTGGCGCCTTATGATTTCCTTTATTTCCTGTTGATAAATTTCATAATTTTCAGGGTCTAAATCGCAAAGCTGTTTGCATACTTGTAACCTTTCGTTGGAAACATCATTCGCACCCTCAAAAGCCACAGAAGTGTCCATATTGATCTCTATGCAAATAAACCGTAGATAGTAGATGATCTTCTGTTTGTCAAATCGATTCAACTGTGCAATTAGCTCTGAAGGCCTGTCTAAAGAATTTTGTGATAAAAAGTCCTCATAAGCTTGCGCCGAAATGGTGTGGTCTCATTCATCATAATCTCCAAATTACAGCTAATGCTGTGAATTTTCCGCTATATAAGCCTTGCCTAAATCCGTCAATTTATATTTGCCTGTTTTGTTCGGCCCCGTAAACTTTAACAACCCTGCATCTTTCAACAGCTTTAGGTCTTTCATCGCCGGTTCCTTATCGATTTTAAAAGCCAGTAAAACTTCCTTCAAGGTTAAACCACCCGTTTCTTTTATCTTATACAATAAAACGAACAACCGCTTTTTTACCTCCGCATCTGCCGCAGCCGGTATCAGTTGCACAAAATCCACCATCGCTGCTTTAACTGTTTCCTGCACGGTTTGCAGATAATCTTCAATAATACCCTGCACCTCCAGCCGGATACGTTCATAATTTTCGCGGATCATTGCTGCATTCACTTTCTGCACTTCGGGTAACGGCTGGTAAGCCGCTTCCTCTTTGGCAATGGCCTCGTGGTCATTGATAATCTCGGCATGGAAAGTCTTTAGGCTGATCTGCTGGCCGGGATCATCCGCCACCATGCCCACGAACTCACCAGATGAAAGCGCAGCTATGGCTGATGCCGGTATGGATGGCTCCAGTTGCGTTGACCTGCTCACGGAAGTATCGGCGCTGTTCATGGATACACTTTCCCGCTGCTGCATAATTTTGCCAAAACGATCCGATAAGGTTTTGGCGGTATCGCCCATGACCTGCCCAGCGATCACATTCCCCGCAATATTGACAATTACTTCCGCCTGTTCCCGGCCATAATCTTTTCTTAACTGGCTAAAGTCCTGTACGGCCAATGCCGTCGCCACCTTGTTGGAACGGGCGGTGGCCATCAGGTTATCCATACCATTAAAATAAATGGTGGGAAATTCATCAAAGATCAGGCTCGACTTTAATTTACCTTTCTGGTTAACCAGCTTTACAGCGCGGGATATATATAAGGATAATACGGCGCCATAGACTTGTACCTTTTGCGGGTTGTTGCCCAGGCAGATGATCTTGGGTTCTTCCGGGTTGTTTAAGTCTAAGGTCAAATCATTGCCGGATAGCACATAATACAATTTGGCTGACACCAAACGCGCCATGCTGATCTTGGCGCTGGCGATTTGCCCTTCTAATTGTTCCATCGCCTCATTTTCAAATGCCGAAACAAAAGGGTTGATCAATACTTCCACTTCCGGCACCGTTTTCAGTAGTGGGAATAAAACCGGGTATTCCGCCTGCATCAGTTCAATGACGTGAGGTAGTGTGCAATATTTACCATCCTGGTATTTTCGTAAGAACCAGATCACCGCCGTTACAAAATTGATAGGCGACTCGACAAAGAAATCGCCCTGCTTACGTATCCATTCCCGGTTCAGCCCTAACATAATGGTGCGTGATGCTTCGGTAGCATCGGTAATATCTTCCATACTGGCTGGGTCAAGCGGGTTGCAGCGGTGCATGATGTGGTCAAAGTCGATCACATAAAAACGTGGCTTGACCTTATAGTTAGCATGATACTTTAACAACTTATTATAAACGATGCGGGTCAGGTCGTCATATTTAAAATCATACAATAACATCGAGAACCCTTTGCGGATATGCTGGTCGATGATATGTCGGATAACGAAATAGCTTTTCCCGGCACCGGGGCTACCAGCGATCAGCAAGCCCCTGAACGGGTTGATGATGTTGATCCAGCTATCCCTTACTTTATCTTTCAGTTGGTAACGTGCGGGTAAATTAACGGAATATTCATTTTCCAGCTTTCGCTCTTCCTGGGGGAAAGTTTCATTTTCCTTGTTAAATATATCCTTAACGAGATTTAAGCGGATTAATCTTGACAATTGCGCTCCGCCGCTTAATATGAAAAGGTATCCTATAATCGTTACCGATATATAGCTTAGGGTCATTGCCTGAACCGTTAAATGGGTGTATAGCAACAATTCGGCCTCTGCGAATAAAACCAACCCTAAAATTAGGTAGGCTATCAGCGCCTTTACCGATATTTTATCATCCTTTCTTCCCTTCACGCCGAATAGCGAAACTGCCAGTAACAAAAGGCTGGAGCCTTTGGCTGCAAAAGCCGTTTTAAATATTCCAAACTTGAGCAGGTTGGATAGGATGCGATCAATTAGCGGCCACGTTAAATGCCAGCCTGCAAATGCCTGGTAACAGGTACTGTAAAAATAAATGGCCAGTATGACCATACTGCCGAACCTTGTAAAGTCGATGATCCTGCGCAATCCGTGTATATCTTCTCCTGTATTCATAAGTTGTTTCGTTAAAGTCTGATGCGTTTCTTTCTCCGTTTTTTTCGCGGCCGGAGTAATCCCGGATGGTTATCCGGCGTTGATTCCAATAATGTTTTCCATAAATTACCGTGTGCTGGCCCTATTGCCGGTGTAGGGTAAATTAGCTTTGGTTTTGATAGCTGTTCTTTCCAGTCTTTGTCGAGTTTAATCTTTTGCTTTCTGCCCTTTGACTGGCTGTTTCGCTGCCGGTCGGTTTTGGCTTTTACCCACAGTAGCTGTGCCTGCGATGCAGTTTCCGGCTTTAACCGTTCAGTTAATCCTTTGGCGCTGTAAGCTTTGCTCAAATCACTGCCGTTAAAAACGACCTTATGCGCGTTATCAATAAAGGTTACACCATAGGTAATGCCTTGTTCGTTAGTGCGGAAAAGAGCATAAACGTGCTGCTGGTGCAAGGCTTTGATCAGGTCTGCTTTGGTGATAATAGCAGGGTTGCTTAACGCCTGGTCAAGTTTATCTTTAACAGCCTGCTGATATTGCTTCCGGTTTTCCGCGTTCTTTACAAAGCATTTTTCCAGTTCTGTTATTGTTGGCTTACCGTAAATGCTGCTGGCTTTGATACCGACGCTTTTTTTGTTGCCCTTGTCATCGGTGACATAATAAAGCAGTCCCTTATTTTCCTGCATCCTGCTGCCTTTTTCTCCTGCGTCTGCTACCATATTGAATTGCCGCAATACGGCGTTAAATTCCGGCTGGCTGGTAAAAGCATAGTCCTTAATAACATTGTTCACTACGTTGCCGATTGCCCGCTTCGTTTCAGATTTGCCATAATCGACTTTTTCCAAGGGTTTTAAAACGTATAGGGCCGACTGCTTTTGTCCTTCCGCTTTAACTAAATCAAATTCTATTTCGAGTTCACGGGTAGCAGGACCTGAACGGTTCATGCCGATGTTGTGCAGGTCGATCCGGCTGCCGTCTTTTTGAATATTGGTCGTCATGATGTGAACATGATCGTGACCCGCATCCGTGTGCCGGTAAACCAAATATGGCTGTTCACCAAAACCGATCTTCTCCATGTAGCTGGCGGCTATCGTTCGCAACAATTCATCGGATGGTTTTTCAGACGGATCGAAGTTGAGCGAGACATGCAGCGCATTGGTTTTTGCTTTGGGATTTAATGCGGTTAAACGCTGCATCCGGTTCAGCTTCTCATAAAAGGATAATTCGTTTGCCTCCCGGCCATAGCCGACCGCATCCAAACAAACCGCTTGTCCTTCCTTGACCTTATTCTCATTATAATTGAGTACACCGATCAAACTTTTACCAATGCTTATTTTGCCAACCATTTTTTTGATAATTGGGAGATGAGCGATAAAAGCAGGTTGATGCGGGCTGCTGCTTCCTGGTACTGTGCCGCCAGCTTGAGGGAATAAAATGCTTTGGTACTTTCATCCCGGCTTTGGTGATAACTCCTGGTGACCTGGTTCATATTAATGCCGATGGCTTTCAGTTCCCTGCGGATCAATACCAACTGTTCCATCGTGCTGTCCATGCTGGCATCCTTATGAAATATCGTAATGGTGCCGCCCGACAAAATTCGGCGCGCCAGTTCGCCAACAGACCGGCAATCACTGTCCGCCCGCAATTTTTCCAGTCGTTCGGCGGCGGCTTTGGTTACGCGCGTCCTGACCGGCACGATAAACAGTTCTTCCTGATCGGCTGCTTTTTTCCTCGGCATTATACTGATCTGCTGGTATTACCCGGACTGACTTCGGAAGGGAGGGCGAGGAATTTTTGTGGACAAAAATACTCCTCGCTCACGCGGTGAGGCGTGTAATTTTTATAAGAAATCTGTATAAATCCTATAAATTGCTGCATTCCGTCTGTCCGTTTTGGGACTATGTTCTGTTAAAGTTTGTTGGCTTGATCCGTCGCCAGTTCTGCGAGGATAGTATTTCCCATATCCATTTATTGGCTTCTTCTTTCCAGTCGCGGATCGTTTGGCCACCGGCGTAAGTCCAGTTGTTGGCTTCGTAGTGCTGAAAGAACTGATCGGCTTCCTGGCCCGTCATGCCTTGCTGGTCGAAATAAATATGGACATGAGCCGCTACCGGAGGCACCGCCTTTCCAAAACCTTGTGATTTTTTAGCGGCCATGACATGCAGTTTTTAATTCCTCAAAAACTTTTTGCAGGTCGTTATAATCGAAATAAAATACGCCGCCGAGTTGTGTGTAGGGCAGCGTACCGTTGAGCCGCAGGTTTTTTAAGGTGTTCGGCGACAAGCCGAGTAACCTGCGCACCTCGGTGGCTTTAAGCCAACGTTTAGGGGTTTGCCCGCCGGTATGTTTTACAATGCCCGCTATTTCGGTAAGCAGGTCGGTTTTGAAGGTTTCTAAATCGCCAACTGTGATTAACTGATCACGTCGGATAGATTGTTTACTGTCGATGTGTTGGTGTACTGCTGTCATAATTTTGATGTTTTATGACGGCAAAGGTGGTTGGGTTAAATAGGGGTATTATAAAAGGCGCACTAAATTTTGGTGTGATTTATTTGTCAGCCGATGAACTGTTGCTCTTTTTCCACTCCAAGTATTTAATGTCATTCTGTATGTTTTCTTTTTTGATCTGTTCTATTTGCATAAGCAACAATTTATCTTGAGGCCGTTGAATTTTTATGTACCAAAAAATGGTGCCCAGTACAAAAAGAATTAATCCAACAGTTATTAGCGAAATGAAATAAAAATTGTCTTCCGCAATTTTTTTCTGATAAGATTCAATTTTTTGCCGGATATGTGTAAGGTTATTAACATCTTTATTTCGGATGTTCTTGGTTAGTGTATTAAAAACCATCATTGCGCTATCCTTATAAAGCTTAACCGAATCTTTTAAAACAGATTGTATCTCGTTTCTGATAACAGGATTACTTTTATCGACATTTTCATCTTTATTCCAGCCGCCAACCGTGAAAATGACGGCGTGTGGCTTTCGAATATTAATCTGTGAACCAATAAACTTCTGCGCACTGACAATTTCATTGCTGTCTATAGTTTTTATACCACATAATGATACATATCTTTCATTTAGTGAATCAATAATGTGATAAGATTGCTTGTCATCGAATCTGTTTAATTGCTTGTCCCGGTAATAAAAGGAAAAGACAATCATGACCAGTCCAAACATAAATGAAAATTTGTACAGACTGTCCGTTGGAAAAGGTAAGTTAAACATAACTCCAGTTTGAGGATTGAATGGTTTTGATAAACTCGCTATATAAAACTATTTGCTTGTACTGTTACTGTTTTCTAAGTTCCATTGTACTGATAAGAAGCCTAAGAACTGAGCATTCTTCGGATCATATTTGAGTGTAAGCGGCAAGGTAAACTCTTTTGAAACGCGTATGCTGGTCACTAGGTTAGCGGTAACTGTCTGTTGTGCTTCATGAGCGAACTTTCCGGACAGGACGTTGTCATATTCGCCCTGGAACTCCGCTTCCAGCAAGGGATTGTCCTGGCTGTCACGCATAAATACTTTATCAAACCCCAGGCTGCATTTGAGCGCATTGTGACCAAACACCTTGCGGGCCGCTGTCGAATCCCGTAAAGATACACCTGTGGCTTGCAAATCGATACTCCAGGGTTTGTCAATGTTATTGCCCAGACCGACAACGTAACGCAACGACAGGCTGGTAGTATCGGGAAGACCTGTTTTTACATTGTAACCCGGATTTAGACTGATGGTAAATAATGCACCCATGTCAATTTTTTTGCCCAGGTTATTATAGTTGTTAGTAATCGCCGTTAAAATCGCATCAGCAGATGCTCCTGTGGTTTTAAACACAGAGTCGGCGATTTTTTGATAGTTAGCATCCGGTTTGGTTTTGTGAGTAGTATCCTGATAAGCCGCTGCGTTAGTGGCAATCATACTAAAATCTGCTTCAAAGGCTGTATGCACTTTACTAATTACTGTCGGAGATATGTTTAATTTGTTTAGGATTGCATCGATATCGTCTTCCGTCCAATTTGCATTCAGGCTCAGCTTCTGTGCCTGTTCCTGTGTGGCGGCAATTAGCGCAGCATTTAAAGTGACTTTATCCTGAATATTGTTATTAAATATGGGGACAATGATATACTGTGTGGTATAAATAATATTAGCTGTTAAAATAGAACCGTTTTCCTTTTTGATATAACCTAATAAACCCGCTTCGGTTACAAAATTCACAATGGATTTGTCCCTGTGGTTAACTACCGCTATGGTCAGGCCGGCAGTAATACGTGATAATTGATCGCCCGTCGTGCTCGCTTTATTAATACCGAAAGACAGTTGGGTATTACGTTGCATAAATGCCGTTCTTGTCAGGTAATAATTTGCTAGGCTATCCTTTCCGCCACCCGAGAAAAGGTCATGCAATCCAAAAAGCGTGGATTTAAAGTTAAAGCCGCCGTTAGCACCGGTAGTGACGTTCGTTTGAATAAACTGTGATAAGGCACTATAGCTAAGGGCTGATTTTACTGGCGTTGCAGCAATAGCCTTGGCAGCAGTATCTTCTTGTGCCCGCGTTAGTTGGACTTGTGCTAGTAAGTGTGTACAGGAAATTAAAATTATAATTGATAAAAATAAAAATCGTTTCATATAACAAAGTTTTAGGTTGCAGAATTAAAGAAATAGAATTACGGCGCCACTACATAGCTGATATTTACCCCTGCGAAAGGACCTTTAAAATCTTTTGTTGCCAGCTGTTTTGTACCGTCCAACACATTTAACGTGATGGTAGCCCCTGGTGCAGCGGCCCCACCGACAATAATACCTTGCGGGCCGGTTGATTGGTTTGCCGTAAAAGATTGGGGAGTTACGGGTGCGGCTGCATCACAAATTAATGTTGCGCCAGCAGGCAGGCCATCGATGCCAGTAAAAATGATCTCACCTGCGCCCGCCTTGAAATTCGCCTGAAAAGTAATTGTTTTTTTGCTCATAAGGATAAGGATTAAGTATGTGTAAATTTTGTAATAATTTTATTTACCACCAAATAATTTTATTTATTTCATATAAAGCAAAATAATATTCTATATCATGATAAAATATAATTAAACGGGGATCAATAAGGTTCCGCTGTCATAAAGTTTCGTGATCTATTTTAATTATTTAAGTGATATTCTTTAATTGGTGCGGAAGCGGATTGATTTTTTCCGTTAAGTTTTTCGCGTAATGTTTTCATATCATCGCTTACTTTACGTTCAACAACTTTCGCATATATCTGCGTGGTAGATATTTTGGTATGCCCTAACATTTTACTAACAGTTTCTATGGGTACACCGTTAGCCAATGTTACGGTAGTAGCAAAAGTGTGCCGGGCTAAATGGAAACTGAAGTTTTTATCAATACCGCAATCTTTGGCCAGATCTTTTAAATAATCGTTTAGCTTTTGATTGGAGATGGGCCTGAATAAAGTACCGTTGTTGACGGCGCGCGGGTCATCCCGGTGCTTGGCGATCAGTTGTGCAGCCATTGGCAATAACGGCAATTTGACCGGTTTGGCTGATTTCTGCCGTTGGGTAATGATCCATTGTTCTTTGTCAATGCCGATAGAAATATTGTGCGGGGCCAGGTTGATCGCATCGATATAGGATAGCCCGGTATAGCAGCCGAACAGGAACAGGTCGCGTACATAATTTAACTTGTCCGTTTCCAGTTCCGTAGTTTCTACAACAGCCAATTCTTCTTCGGTCAAATAACCGCGTTCTTTGGAAGTGAATTTGAGCTTATGCTTAATAAAAGGATCTTTGTCCAGCCATTCGATGGTAACCGCCATATTTATCATCTTTTTGAAGCGCTCCAAATGCTTCATTACCCCATTATTATTTAAGGGCTGTGGGTCGTCTGCCGGTTTGAAAGTGCGCAGGAACAATTCAAAGTCCGCGATGAATTTGTAGGATAGTTGGCTAATATCCATTTCGCTTATCCGGTACTGCTTTTTGATAAATAACAGCACGTAATTTTGAGTGGTGTAATAATTCTTCATAGTGCCTGCCGCCAGTACCTGTTTTTCGTGCGTGTTGTGGTAATCAAATATATCCTGGAAGCTGTGCTGGTCGCTGTCGCTGCCTAAGAAAATATTGCGGATGCTTTCCGGCGTTAAGGGTTTCCGCTGTATTACCGCGTCCTGGTAGGCGGCCACAATCCCGGAACGGAATTGCTCCAGGTGGTCGTTTAAGTCTTTGGTTTCCTTGTTGACGGCCTTCGCCATGCCTTTGACGGCGTTCCAGTGGGCCTTATTGACCTTGCTTTTGGTGGATAGGTCAACGCTTCTACCATTAACGGTAATACGGGCGTATATCGGGCAGTCCGTTTTTTTGCCTGCTTTTTTGGTGTAAAAAAGCAGTCCGAATGTGTTTTTTGTGTTATTCATATCGCTATCATTTTTTGTTAAGAATTTGATATTCAATAGCTTAATGAAAAGCGACTTTTTATCGCAAATCTCAACCCCAAAATTATGACACGAGGTTGGGGGATTGTGCGTCAAATCATTTCAAAAAGCATCATTCTTAACTATTTGACAATCAATTTATTAATTGACATTTTGGACGAAAATAGCAACTAAAAACATGACCACGAATATGACACGAACTACCTGATATTTATTGATTTTTTTTGATTTAGAAAACATAAAAAAAACCTGTAAATCATTGATTTACAGGTTTTTGACGACTTTGAGAAATCTCTCAGTCGGGATGGCAGGACGATTATCCCACCCCATTAAAGGGTTGATTATAATATAGTTATCAAGCTTCAATATGAAAATGGTAACCGAATTGGTCTCATTTTATTAGACGTCATTTGATCGCATTTGTGTCATTAAAGCACTTGTAACAGATAGTCAATGAACTTGTTATACAAATATAATGAATGTTTTGCAATTAAAAAAGCTTAATATTTAGGATGACGGGGCTTCATCTTGAAAAAATTGTAGCGTTAAAAAAAGCCGTCTCACATTTCTGTAGGACGGCTTATATGTTTATTCTTTGTCAAAAGCCAATTAGCTTATTTCTTTAAATCCGGCAACCCATTTAAGCCGTTTTTTCGTAAAAACGCTTTGGCCTCTTCTAATTTCTTTACAACAAATGGATCATTTCCATGATCCTTAACTTTATCGCTAACTATAGCGTTGCCATAATAACCTTTTTCATTAACGGTTGCTTTTTTAACTGCTGGCATAATCACTCCTTTCTTTAACTCAAAATTACTCATTTATTTTCTTTTTACCAAAAACGCTTCATAATTGACATTGCTTTGAAACGCCTGCCATGAACTATTTTTGAAACCTAATACAACAAAATCTATGCTAATTTCATTCCATAAGCTTGTAATACCCATTTGATAAAGCCTGGTTCTTGCTGGTGTGCTACCTGTAGCAAATATATAATGATTGCCATAATTATTAGTAAAATCAAAGATCGTGTTGGCTACAGTAACAAGTACCATATCCCTGTCATTATTGTTACTCACTACAGCATCATCAATCATATCTGTACCGTCAGGAATATCACCAAAAGCCAAATTGTATATAATAGGTTCATTGTTCATCAGGGAAAAACGCACACCCTTTTTAATTCGCCCTTTTGGCCCATCACTATAAAACTCATAGTTATTGAAGTTATTATTAGCAAGATAAGGGTAACGCTCTAAATTCATCCTATTGAAATGCTGAAGTGATTATTTATTACTGGCGTTCAAACTTAGTGATTTTCTATTTATTGTATTTCATTACCAGGTGTCCTACCTGTGAAATCAAGATAATGAACGTAAAAAACTGATCGCCTGATTGATGTTAAAGCTTCGGCCGTGTGCCGGACTGTGCGGCTTTAACATCAATCAGGCGACTGGCCGGGTGCACCGACCAAAGTTAGTTGCCGGAATTGGGTTGTCCCGGCCTGGCTTGCACAAGCCCCAATATAAACGGCTCTTTAAATGTTTGTTTCTGCTATTGTTTTTTGCGCTTCTGTTTACCTGTTGTTTGGGCTTTTCCTTTTAATTCTTTTAGCTTTTTATCTGCTAACTTACTTTCCTCGGCGGCTTGTTTTGCTTCAAATGCCGCTTCTGACATGGTTTGCTGCTCATCGATATCAGCTTTTGCCTTTTTAATCAGGAAGTCCGCATTAGTCATATAGGCGGTATCAATATATTTTGCCACATCAGGATAAAAGCCTCGCAGAATAAGAAATTTGTTTGTTTCATCAGCTCTGCGACTGTTCTCAATCCACAAGCTTATTGAGATAGCAAGCATAATGGCAGTGGCGAGCCCTAATCCTAAAATTGTCCTGATGACAAATTTTGCTTTGGCATCAAACTGTACATTATACTTAACAGGTATCTCTTTAGGTATAGCATTTATCTTTTCATCAAACCCCTTAAGTTGTTTATCAAAACGCTCTAATTGCTGGGTGTTTTCCAGCGTTTTCATTTCGGCGGTTTCTGCAACCTTAGTTTCCAGTTCCTTAACCTTTGATGGTAAAGTGTTTAAGCCGAGTTCCTCAATTTTAGACTGTCTTTTTTCAAGGTCTGTAACCTTTTTAGCCATGCTATCTATGATTTCTTGCTGCATGTTATTTTCTTCGTGTGTTTCCATGTCTTTAATAATTTTTGTTATTCATTAATCTTTTAGTTACTACCTGCTAATGCCCTGGCTTTGGTCTTGATCGTTATCCTGACCCTTTCTTTTTTTCCTGCGATAGGGTTCAGGTTCAGGTGTGATTGTTGGAATGGCGCTAAACAAATCAATTAGGGACTGGTGGCTGGATTGCTCTTTAACTGGCTCTTTGTTTATTACTTCCCTAAGTTGCTGCGCCAAGGTTGGCCTTTGTTCTTCGGCCTGTTTCTGCTGTGCCTGTTGCTCTATCTGTTTGCTTAACCTGCCATAGCTTAAACTACGGTCAATCTCCGATCCTTTAAACTTATAGTCGCCCTTATTAAAACTGATACCTTGTTTTTCCAATGTGCCGCTTTTGTATTTGAACTGCATGCCGATACCTTGTTTTAACAATTCCTGTTTAAGCTCTGCCATACTGGTAACCTTTCGGCTTACCGCCTTAATGGTGTCGTATAATTCATATTTCAGCTTATCAATGCCTTTTAATTGCGGTCGGTTAACTTTCTCCTTACCCTGCCCGATGTGCATACCATGTTTTAGGGTTAGCTCTTTACTGATCTTAATATTTTTCAGATGCTGGAAACTATCAGGAATGGTTTTACCCTCATTATTGACCCTATTATAAACGATATGGATATGCGGATGCGCCCGGTCTTTGTGCTTAACGATCAGTAACTGCGTGTCCTGTATTTTCATTCGTTGCAAATACTCTTTGGCAATACTGACCATTTTTTCATCGTTTAGTCGTTCCTTATCCTCGGGACTCCAGCTTAACGAAATATGGCCAACTGCCTGACCTAAGTCAGGGTTCATTTTACGCTGCATATTAAAGTCAGCAATGGTGTGCGCAATTTTGTCGATGCGCACACCATCCGCATAAAGAATGCCCGCATCTTTTTTCAGGATGTTATACTCGATAACGCCGCCAAAGCTTTTACCGGGTTTGGGTATCTTGCCGATCATCGCTGTTAAAATATTTTAATGCCTGGTCTATTTCTATCAGGAGATTACCGCACTTAATGGCAATCGTTAAGATGCCATCCCGGTGAGCCAGTTTGGTTAACTGGTTCAGGTTATTGGCTAAGCCTGCAAGCATCCGCATGATCTGTAAATCCTCTGGCTTTAAACGTGCCACTACGTTTGCGGCTTTTGCCGCTGCTCTTATCCAGTCGCTGATACGCATACCTGCATCTTTGGCTCTCGCCGCAATCATAAAACGTTCGGTAGCCGTTAGCCTGACTTTTACATGCGTTTCACGCCTGACCCTGACCTTTGGCCTGCCCCCTTTGTGTTTTGGTTTATCGGCACTGGCCAGTAATTTATTGTTTGTTTCCATACACTTTACTCTGTCTTAATCCCATCATTTTTTCGTTTTATCTTTTTGCAACCAACGGGCGCAAAAAGCAAGTTTGCCGTTCAGCCGTAGGCTGTAACGGAGTTTTTGGGTACCAAAAACACAAACTTGCTTCTTCTTAGCAGATGGATAGGTAAACGGCCTTTGGCCGTATATACCGATATACACCTATACCGCAAAGCGGTATGCTTTTCGCTCTGCCCAACCCAAAGCTTTGCTTTGGATTTACGCCGCTGGCCTTTACTTGCTGTCGCCCTCCAATAACTTTTCAATGTCTTCCAACTTGTAATAAAGCAGGCCGCCGATCTTGGTATAACGGAGCGTCCCATTAACCCTTAAATTCTGTAAGGTGCCAGGCGAAATGTTTAGCAGTTTCCTTACTTCGTAGCTTTTCAGCCATTTTTTACTTTGTCCCTGACCGGGTTTTATAAGACCCTTGATCTCGCCTAACAAATTTTCTATCCGCCGTAAATCATCTTTGGTGATAAATTCGATGTTCATCTTTTCCTCCTTGTTAATCTTTAATTTTTTGTTGCATGATTTTGAGCACCTCGCTCATTTTGAAATACACCCATTTGTGCAGGCGCAAAAAGGGCAACCCTTTTTTCATCCAATCCGTGAGCGTTACTAACGACACGCCTAATTCTTCGGACAGTTCTTGTTTAGATAATAGCCGTTCATCCTGCGGCGGGCTTCCGCCCGTTTTAAAATGTTCCTGTAATTCTGCCCTGACTGCATCCCTGATACACCGGCTTAGGGCTTCGTGATTGATTAAATCCATGCCGCAAATGAAAATAAAAAAGCAGCGCAGACGTGACCACGCAGATTTGCGTGGTTAAATTGAGGGTGTTTTTAGCAAATTATAACAAGCTCGTATCGATTTGAAATATAAGCAGTTATGATTTAACGAAAGATGGGATTAGTAAGATTAAGTAATGCAAGTTTCAACTCCGTTTTCGGGCGGGTGTGAGTTTAAATAACTTTAATTCCGGTGGGACTTTGGCGTATTTAATGCCTGGATCTTTCTTATTTCCGGGAAAATAGCGGCGTAAAGTTTCCAAACTGATCTCATTATTGCCCTCTCTAAAATACTTGGCGATCATTTTACTCCATACGATCTGCGTTTGCGAGAAAACGAGTTCTTTGCCAGTGTCCGGCAATAGGGCTTCCTGTGCTTGCAGGCATATATCTACAAAGCTTAACAGATAACCATCCGCTATATTGATAAACTCTTGAGTTTCGAGTTTCTTTGCCGTTTTTAAATCTTCCTTTAATCCTGCAATTTCTACTTGCTGTTTTCGGATTTCTTCCTCTTGGTCTGCAATAATTTCAGGCAGCGTTTTTTGAGTATTCCACTGGTCTATTGAGCGCAGATATTTTTGAAATTGCATCAACTTTTCAAGGATTTCCATATCAAGCGCATGGCTCGAATTAAAAGGGTCTTTGATCTCAAGATATTTAATACGTCTTAAAACGATCTGCCAAACAAAAGAAAAAAATTCCTGCTCGCCATGCGGCTCCCTTCCTAAAAAATAGGATAAGTGATATTGGTAATAATCGACATATTCCTGTTCAGGCAGGGTAAATAGTTTCTTTATGAAAAGGTTATCTTCATAGCCTTTCTTTAACCCAACAAAAATACCAATATCATATTTGTGTGGGTTCCGATCAAAACGCTCGTGTGGTTTAAAATACTTATTGGGCATGGCTTCGGTTATTATTCTTCTTATCTTTCTTAACGGGCAATAATTGCTTTGGTTCCCTCTGAATATAAAAATCGGAACATTCTATTGTTGTACGTAAAATCAACAATAAAAATCCATCCAAGTTTTTAACTTTAAGAATTGTTTATATCACTTATCACCATGAAGCACCTAAGACAAATTATCAACGATATTAAAGCTATATGGTCTGCGAATAACATCCAGTAATCGTTCTCTACAATATGGGCTTCTATCAGTTGTGTCAATCCACCGAAATAGCGGTTGATTAATTTCCTGTCTACTTCTGCTTTTCTTGCAACTTTGCTGGCGCTAAGGGAGTCGAAACCATCGATCCTGATGATTTCTCCAATAGCCCATATCAATTTCCTTTTTGTGTTTTCTTTGCTCTTCATAGACAAGGTATAGGTTAAGATATTTGCGTCTTCAGGGCTTCCAAGTGATAGTATTAAATGATTTAGCCTTTAATGAAAGCGTGAATGTTTTTTGATTAACCTCTACAGTTACATTTTCTTCGCTTGTACCTAGATTGGCAAGCAATAAGACAATGCTACCGTCTGGATTAATAAATGACAGATGATCGTTTCCGTCTGAAGACCTGATCATATGCGCACCTGGTAAAACAAAATGGCTTAAATGTTTCATCAGGTAATACTCCGGGGTATAATGCACTTCCTTTGTTTCATTGTTTACGCTAACCAGGCTATTCTGCGCCCATCCCCAGGAGCTTTTGCCACTTTGATCAAGTACCATATTCCAGTACATGTATGAATTGGCTCCGCTATTGAGATAGGTAGTCATCAACCCCCAGGTATGTTCAGCCGCCTTCCAGTTGTTTTCGCCATTTCCGCATTCGGACTCTGTCTGCATCAGCCGGAAACCGGGATATTCTTTACTAATCGCCTTTATCGCAGATTTGCCAGTCCACTGAAATCCTACGCCTGCAATATATCTTGCAGCGGCTGTATCATTTAAAATCTTTCTGACATAATCAGGATTTCCATAATTTATCGTCCCAAGCCATATTTGCGTTTTCAAACTGTCTTTTTTGAATTGGGGTCCAAGGTATTTTTTTATGAACCATGCCAAATCCTCGGGGTGCCAGGTACAACTCGGCCATTGGGGAGCATAGGCTATCTCATTCTGTACATCAATAGCAGAAAGTGCTATACTTTCTTTTTGATAGGCCTTAACGTATTTGGAAAAATATAACGCGTAAGCTTCCAGGTATCCCTTTTCCATCCGGAACGCCGTCGCATTGTTCTCGATATTATCGCCTGAAGCCATTCTGTTGTCACCCTGCGGATTACCGTTGGAACCTCCGCTGGTTAATGCGTAATGATTGTTTACTTTCATCCAGATGGGAGGACTCCAGGGAGAACCCCAGAACTTCAGATCAGGGCGAATCAGCTGTGCTGCTTTGATATAGGGTATCAGAATATAACGGTCTCTATCAATATTAAAATTCCGCATGGAAAAGTCATCCGGGACATCATCGTAGGAATACCAGCTTAATGCATAATCACTCGCGCCAATCGGAACACGGCATATAGAAAAATTTGCACCTTGCACCGAAAAAAGGTCCTGCAATATCTTACGCCTGGCTTCGGGAGAAATTGCCAGCAAAGCTTCCCAGCCAATTTCGTTAAAGCAGCCTCCAAAACCATCGATTTCCTGTAATTTTTCATCCGGAAAAAGCTTGATCCCGCCTGGCTCCGCTATGCCTTTCACAGATGATTTCGCTTTGACCTGCACCCAGGGTTTGTTTTCTGTGCTTGTTACCCACGTTACTGTTTGCGCATACAATGTGGCTGGAAATATCAAAAAGAATGCCGGCAAATAGCTCAACCAGCCCAATATTTTTTTTTTCATAATTCTATTATATTAATAATTCGGTAACTCATTTTAATCATTTGCTGCATCTGCTGGCGAAAATTCGTTACCGGATGTGCTATTGCAACATTACAGCCAGCAAAAACCATTTCGCTTTTATCGTAATCATTACACCATGTGCCATCAGCACATATTTGTCGAATACTATCATTTACAAGTTGGGTTACTCCTCATCTCTCATCAATTTTCAGTAATTTAATTCAGAAAAGACAGGATGTTTGTACAAACATCCTGTCCTAACACTACCAATTTTTTATAATTTATAAGTTATTGCTTTGCGTATAAGTGCCATTAATAACATAATTTACACCATTCCCGGACGCGTGATTGTTGGTTACGCTGCCCGAACCGTTCCACGTATGGATGCCATCGTCAAAATTATTATTGGCTGTATTACTATCAATAGTGGCGTTTGTACCGGTAAATGAAATGCCGTCACCGTGGGCGCTGATGTGATTAACTCCATTGTTACTGACGGTATTGTTTTGAATTAGTATAATATTAGGTGAATCCTGGATATTCATGCCCGCGATACCGTTGCCGGTTACCGTATTACCGGTTATGGTAAGATTAGTGGAAGGAGAACCGGCCACATGCAAACCAGTACCATTCGGTGAATTTGCTAAGGTATTGCCGCTGATCGTTATATAAGTAGATTGTCGCACGTAAATATTGTGACAATATACCGAATTGCCATTGCTGTGCAGGTTGCAGTTCGAGACAGTGGCCGTATCCACACGTTTAAGGTGTACGCCCATACCGCCGCAGCCGGTCACTTGTACGTTAGAGATTGTTACATGTCTGAAATGATTACTTAATGCAGCGATCCAAATCCCATTACAAAGCGTATCAGTGACGCCGATAATTTTCAGGTTTTGAATTGTAAGATTAGTAAGGCCTTCCGCATAAGTACTTATGACATTTATCGTAGTGTTGGTCTTGATCGTCGTATTCGGATTGCCAGCACCGTTTAAAGTAACATTGGATTTAAGGAGAATAGTTGACGTGATCGTATAAGTCCCGGTTGCCAGATTAACCGTACCGCCCCCTGCGGCTGCAACGCTGTCTATCGCGGCCTGTATATTTCCTCCCAGTGGAACAGATACAACAGCTAAGTGGCGTGGTAACGTCAGGCCATTGTTGACCGAGGTTTTAGGAGTACCGTTAGTTGCAAGACCCGGATCAGTGTTTTTTTTACAAGAGATGGCCGATAGCATACTGATGGCGATCACCAGTGGAATCATCATTTTTTTCATAATTGTTTTGAATTGGTTTGAATTGGTTTTTTGTATTTGGTTTAGTAGTGTTTCTGTTTTTCCGGTCGTATTCAACCCTTTTCGTTCTATCAGAAGCCCAGGTTTTCACTAACGCTAGCTTGACATACTGCAGGTCGAAACCGGAGGCTTCAACCGGGACCAAGCCTTCCCACTAACCTGACGGTTAAAATAAATCCTCTTCTAAATATCCATCATCTATTTCTTATGCATTCAATTTATCCACTCCCTGGCTAATCGCTCTATTATTTATTATCAATCCGGAACCAGTCAAAATCCGCATAACCACCGGTTATACCGGTCGGTGGCGCTGTACAGAATATTCCTACTTTTGAACCGGTCCATAAATCCTGTTTTGCTATAAATGGTTTCCCTATCGGGATGAAGTCTATACCATTTTCGCTGTAGCTGAAATTGCAGACCGCACCAGGTGCGCTTATGCTGACTTTTAAATATACCAGGGAACCAGACAGGCTTTTCTCCTCTACGACCTCTTCCGGGCTTTGCGCAGCGGCATCCTTGCAGATCACTTGCTGAATAATAAAGCTTTTATCATTTTTACTTATCGAGAGATATGCATAATCGTTTCCGCTTATGATCAGACCTGCTTTTTTTTGCTGCCACGTATTTGCCTCAACCGTATATTTCACTTTGGTAGTTGCGGTAAAATCCGGAGCGGGGAATTTTTGCAACAACAGGTTCGGGATTTCCCAAAGATTTATAGCCCCCTTGGGCTGCGGATAAGCAAATAATCGCAGATAACATGAGCCTCTCATCAGGGCGTACCAGTTTATTTTATAATTGGCCTGCCATTGCCACTGCAGGCCCAGCGTGTCGGTGTTGAATTCATCGCTTTCAACCGGGGTATTAATAGGGTATGTCCTGCCAACGTCCGGCTTCTTGTAAGTACTTACCGGTTCTCCTTTACCGTTGCCGTTCTTAACTATGCCGATCACCGGCCAGTCACTGACCCATTTAACAGGTTCCAGGTGTAATATCCTGCCATAGGCACCCTTATCCTGGAAATGAAGGAACCACGATTCCCCTGCCGGGGTTTCAACCCAGGCACCCTGATGCGGTCCATTAATCGCGGTGCTACCCTGATCCATCACTATTCGTTGCTCATAGGGCCCGTAAATGTCCTTTGATCTTAATACCAGTTGCCAGCCTAATTGCACGCCACCTGCCGGGGCAAATATGTAATAGTAACCGTTCCGTTTGTAAAGCTTTGGCCCTTCAACCGTTTTTTGATTATCGTGGCCGTCAAAAACATGCTTTCCTTCCCCTGTAACTGATGTACCTTCGGAATTTAACGGGTATATGGTCAGCAAGCTATTCACACCCGCGCGGCTCGCGGCCCAGGCTGAAATCAAATAAGCTTTACCGTTATCATCCCATAAGGGGCATGGGTCAATAACGCCTTTCGCTTTTAGAACAAGCACGGGTTTCTCCCAGTCCCCGGCAATGTTCCTTGTTTTGATCATATAAACTCCATAATCAGGATCGGGGTAATAGATGTAATAAAAGCCGTTATGGTAACGAATGGCCGGGGCCCACACCCCTTTCCCATGTTGGGGTTTAGCATAGACACTATCCGGAGCTTGGTTTCTCAAAGCATAATTAATCAATATCCAGTTAATCAGATCTTTGGAACGCAAAATAGGTAGTCCCGGCATGCAGTTAAAGCTGGATGCAGTAAGGTAATAGTTGTCACCAACGCGTATAACATCAGGGTCCGAATAATCAGCATAGAGAACAGGATTTTTGTATGTACCATCGCCATTATCTGCAACCCATACATTTGATTTATACGGCGTTGATGGTTTTATCTGACAATAAGCAGCAGACACAAAGAACAAATTAACGGTCGCGGCACTGACCAAAAGACAATATGTGATGAGCTTTTTCATTAAGTAATTTCAACTGTTAACGATCAATTTATCATTTGTTTAAAGGCACCTGAGCAATCAACCATTTTACCAAATCATCAGCCGCTTTGTCATTTTCGTAACCGACAGGCAAACGTCCGTTCACATATTCATTATAAAGCCAGGGGTCACCGACAGCCAGCACTGTGCCTTTTCCAAATTTCGCAACAGCGATTATAGTAGCTCCGTTTTTATTTTTCAAGAATGGCCTGGCCTTATTTGTTGTGCGTACAGAACACACATCCTTCATAAATATCTTTGCGGAGGTTTTAAAGGCCGGATTGTTTTTCGGGTCCACGGCCCCATCCTCAAAGTGGTTATCATCGATTACGTGATTCTGTAGATCATCGTTAAAATGCATACCAAACCGGGCAGCCAGGTGATTAAAGTGAGGCAACTCTACATTCGCGCTATCGTTTGCCATCATTAAAAGTACGCCGCCCGCTCTCACCCATTTTACAATTTGCGCTATATGTTCCTCTTCGATATATTTAGGATCAGAACTTTCTTTTTTTGTATCAGGATCAACTATGATATAAATTGCCGAACCTTTTAAATTGGACATTGTAGGTGCAGCGTCCAGTGATTTTAATACCGCCCCGTTTTTTCTGAAAACATCACCGAAAATCGAGAATCCTGTATTGGCGTGATCTTCCCACATATAATGAAAACGAACCACTTTACCCGAACTGTCCTTATGAACTTCGTGATTGAAGTAATAATCAAGTGTTACCGTCTGTGCCTGCAGGGAGGTGCTGAACATCAAAATTACAGTCCCAAAAAGAATAGCTATTTTCATAATTATAATATTATATGGTTTATAAATGGCGGCAAGGCCTCTTTTAAATGTATTCCTATAAGGATATTCAAACAATTTAAAGCTGTTAATTATTAAAAGAAATCGTTTTAGATATAATTATTTGAGGCAATCCTCCGGATTATGGAACTGCTGATTAGCACCGTGAAGCCCTGATATTTGCCGTAAATCAAAAGCGAATATCAACGGCCCCCAATATAGGATGGGCTTCACACTTTCTCATTTATTCATATCTCAATGCATAGTAAATCATTTTAAATCCCAGTATACCACATAGCGTTGCCGGTGAAGTTCATAATAGGGACCTATTACTATTTTATTGCCGTCTTCGCCGGCAGTTTCAAAAGTTAAAGGCTGCCCCTTTACCGTGGTGAACTTCTCTGACATAGATTTACCCTTAAGTGCCAGGCTATGGCTAATATCCGCCGGGATATGATAGTCATAATTATAGTACTGATAAGGATCGGATGGATCATGGTATGGAGCAGGTTTTTTCATTCCTTCGGTACCCATTTCTCCGGCCAATACGATCGGTCCATACAACACAGCGGCCACATTAGCATTGTCGGGTGTAGCTTCGAGCCTTAGTGACATGGGATAGGTTACTTCAATCACATCTCCCCTATGCCATTTTCGATTGATGGTGATGTATGTGCCGGGCTGCTGGTCAACCTGCACATACTTCCCGTTCACGCTAAGTGCGACGCCTGACCGTGCCCACATGGGGTAACGGATATACAAGGCCATATTACCGGGAGGCGTATTTTCGATGATTATTTTAGTCTTGGGTTCCTGAGGGAAAGCCGTTTCTTGTCTTATTTTGAATCCCTTTTTTTCCCAGTTTAAAACGGAGGGGATAAAAAGATTAACGAATACGCCCTTTTCATCATGGTAATAAATTGCCTCGGCAAACTTTGACTGACTTTCAAACCCTGTTCCTACGCAACACCAAAAAGAACTGTCCCTGGTGCTGTATACCCGGAAAGTACCGGCAGCTAAGGGGGTAAAATAGCAAACCATACCGGTTTTCGGATCCTGTTGCCCTAAAATATGATTGTATAGTGCCCGCTCGTAATACTCGGCATATTTTTCATCAGCTGTCCAGGTGAACAGGTGACGGGTAAGCTTAAGCATATTGTATGTATTGCAGGTTTCCCCGGTATAGCCGGTTATATATTCTGAAATTTTCCCCGGCTTTATAAAGTGTTCTTTATTGCTGTTGCTGCCTGTAACATAGGTTTGATTTTTTATTACGTTATCCCAGAAGTAAAAGGCGATTGTTTGGTATTTCTCATCGCCGGTTAATTCATAAGCTCTGGCTTCGCCAATAACTTTAGGTATCATGGTATTGGCGTGCATCCCGGCCAAATGATCTTCTTGTCTTGCCAACGGGTCCAAAACCTCCTTATTATAAAAAAGGTCTCCCAGTTTTTTCTGTTCAGAATTCCCGGTAATAGCATATAAATTATACCAGGCCTCATTCATACCGCCAAATTCATTTTTCAGCATCGTGTTTAGCTGTGCCGCGTTCAAGGAAAATGTTTTTGCATACGCCCATGACGCCATCTTGTTGGCGATGACGAGTGCCTGCTTATTACCCGCATACCAATACGCGTCAATCAGCCCGGCTACAATTTTGTGTATAGTGTACCAGGGCGCCCAAACCTTTTTACCGGCAATATCCCTATCGATATAGTTTTGCGGAAAAGCACTTAAATAACCGCCCTGGTTCAGGGTATTTTGCACTTCCGCGAGCCCCGTAACCAGGCTATCAATTTTCTTTATGAAAGCAGAATCACCTGTAGCAGCGTATTGAAGTGACAGTCCCGACAACAAATGTCCTACACTATGCCCCCGCAGCTCCATATCCAACTCTTCCCAGCCACCAAGGGGGATGGGCATTTTAGTTTTACTTCGGTTATCATCCGTAAGCATTCCAGCATTTACACGAAAGCTATGCAGCATACGGTTCACAGGTAATGACAGCATCCAGCTACCTTCCCGTGTCATGTTATCTTTAAACCTGCCCGCCAGCAATCTCACCTCATCCAGGTCAAAACTACTTGCTTTGACCGGAATTGCTGCTGGTACAGTTAGCAATCTCGTATGTTGGCCGATGTATTGCGCAGAACCATCTATTGTTTTAAATGAAAGAAACAGTATGACCACTAATCTCAAATTTCTCTTCATATTCATTTATTTAGCTGATTTAACGTCATAATTTTTTAACATATCTCTACCATTTACGCCAGCCTCCATTTTTTTTAACCTCAGCAATGCTTCCAGGTAATAATAATCAGCGTAGATTATAGCAGCATCTATTTCCGTACCCGCCGGCTTACTCCCTGTAGAATGTAGCAAGAATGCGGAATTTTGATTCCGGCTCTGATATTTTTCAGATGAAAGTGATGCAAGCATGACTATTGCCTGCCGGCGATAGTTTGCCGCTTTTGCTTTATCAGGAACATAGTCGGACAATTCCAGCAGAGCGGACGCTGTCACCGCGGCTGCTGAAGCATCCTTTGGTGCATTGGGGATTGCCGGGTCATCAAAATCATAAAAAGGCACTTTATCAGCAGGCAGGCGTTTAAGGTATATGTCTGCAACTTTCTGTGCAAAATCCAGAAACTCTGGTTTTTTACTCTCCCGGTAACACATCGTAAAGCCATAAATAGCCCATGATTGTCCACGGGCCCACATTGAGTTATCCGCATATCCCTGATGCGTAAGTCCTTTTATTTTTTTCCCGGTAACCGTATCATAGACGACTACGTGATAGGCACTATAATCAGGTCTGAAGTGATTACGCATTGTTGTTTCCGCATGGCTTACCGCAATATTATAAAGCTTCTCGCCTCCCCCATTCTTTGATGCCCAGAATAATAGTTCCAGGTTCATCATGTTGTCAATTATCGTATTATGCGGCCATCCCATTTTCTTAACCATAGACGGCCAGGATAATATAGTGCCGACTTTGGGGTTGAAAAGTGTTGCCAGAGAGTCGGCAGATTTTAAAATGACTGATTTATATTCCGGATCCCCGGTTAACATATAACCTTTTCCGAAAGAATCAAATACCATAAAACCGAGATCGTGATCAAAGCCACTATGGTTGGACAGTGGTATCAGTTCACGCGTAAATTTATCAGCCGCTATTTTCCATTTGACATCATGTGTCCCTCCATATAATTCCCAAAGTATACCGGGCCAGAAGCCGCTGCACCAGTCGTTATAATCAACATATTTCCATTTACTGGAACCATTAGCAATGTTCCTCGGCAAATTCGCAGAAGAATTCATTGGAATGTTTTTGAGGGTTAAAGCTGCTTGTCGGGCACAATAATCAATCTCCCTGCTTACGTCCAGTTTCTGAGCGAAGGCGCTGGAGGCAAACAGCATGACGGCTATTACACCAATGGCAAAGTACAACGGTTTGAACAGAATTCTCATAGGTTAAAATATATTAATTCGCCTGATAACGCCGACCTGATTAGTTTTTGCAGACAGACAATTTTGCATTTTTATTTTCCTTTAACTGTAACTCAATTATTTGTATAGGTAAAAACATTTTTCCTTTATGGAAATGTTAGCCGGCGAAACCGGCTAACAAATCGTCTATATTCAACTTGACTAAAAGTTTAGATTTGATGAGTGACTTCGATGCTTTTCAACTTGGCACCAATTTCCTCAAGTCATAGTTTCAGCCAAAGGCCAAAAGAATTACGGAATAGCAAATCACCGTCTTTCTATTACCACCCCGAATTTTGTGCCAGCTTAGGATTTAACTGTAATTGTTGTACTGGGAACGGTAACAGGTAATCTTTTTGGGCCCATGTACGTCCGGATTCCATAATTATGGAACCGGTTGCGTCCTTCGGTAAAGAACCCGCACCGGGCCATGTCGTCTGAAACTGCGTGCCTGCCCATTGGATACCGGTTAAATTCATCGGCATTTCTGTTTCTGCGGTTTTCCAGCGTTTAAGATCGTCAATTCTGAAACCCTCGAGATAAAGTTCTATAGTCCTTTCCCTCCTGATCTCGGTACGCATATCCAGGCCGTTTGCTGCAACGAATGCATTACTTAATTTTGGCATGGTTGGATTTGCGCGAAGACGTACGGGGTTTAATGATTTATCCAGATCCGCATCGTTTATAGAACCGTTAAGTTCAAAAGTAGCCTCTGCATAATTCAGCAGTATCTCTGCATAACGGATAACCGGGTAGTCATACCCTTCCTGATCGTCGGGCACATTGCGTTCAGATGCCCATTTTTGATTTTGGTAACCATTATTAAAAGTAGGTTGAAAATTGAGATAGGCAGCATGGGCAAGATCTGCTGCATCACCATTCCAGTCTATCCTGTACTTCGCATTACTCCAGTAGTTCCCCCCGGCCGGCATGAAAGTGTACTTCATCCGGTTATCCCGGTTTATAAATTCCGAGTTCATCTTAACATAACCCTGGAACAATGGTGATTGGGTTATAGGAAGACCATCGGCGCATAAATACAAGTTCGCAAATTTCCGTGTCGGCGAAAATGCATTTGCAAATGCGACGTGGGAAACATTTAAGTTTATTTGTCTTACAGTTTGATCATAACGGTTGGCAAGTATATATTCGTTGTTCGATGCTTTTACAATGTTTGCCGGGTTTGATTTTTGATTTTCCAGGATGAACATATATTTCTGCGCAGAGTCCCCAAGCGCAGCCGGCTCAAATAAGCTGTATTGAGCACTGGTGATCACGCTGTTTGCAGCAGCCTGTGCAATAGTCAAAAGTTGCGTGGCCCTTGCGGTGTTTCCCCTGAACTCCTGCCAGGTACCTTCGTACAAAGCAACCCTGGATAAGAACCCTTGGGCGGCACCCTGACTTACCCTACCCAAATCAGTTGCAGCGATGTTGCTTTGCAGCGGCAGATCCGGAATCGCTGCATTCAAGTCGCTGATAATAAAATCTGCTATCTGGTCACGGGTATTTTGCGGTAGATAAAGCTCAGGCGATGTGGTAGTCAGCGTAGTTGTAATCAACGGTACGCCGCCATAAACCTGTAATAAATCAAAATAAGTATACGCTCTGAAAAACTTAGCCTCGGCAACATACTGTTTAATCGATGCCGGATTAGAATAAGACGCTGCCTTATTCAGCATAAAATTTATGTTATGAATATGCGAATAGTCGCCGGAATAAGTCGCATCGGTTTGAGGTACTGTATTTTTTCCATTACTAAAAGGATTCAGATTACCGATAACAACCATAAGGTCCGATCTGCAGTCGCTGTGTGGCTCCTGATTACTTGGGTCCGTGGGATAATCGAACCAGGCATTTTTAAAAGTACGTTCATAGGTATAAAAAGCATTTGCTCCGAGTTTGAAATCGTTTGGAGTTTGCCATTCTGCCGCATCTGTCAGTTCCGAGATTGGGTTAAGATTCAGGGCCTTTTTACAACCAAAGGTTATTAATAACAGACCGGTCAGGCAAAGGATGGTATTGACGGTCTTATTAGGTGAATATTTAAAGTTTTTCATGTCTGTAAAAATTAAAAAGTTAGATTAACTCCAGCGGTTACCAAGCGATAGAATGGATACTGGGTATAAGAGTTCTTAAGGTTGCTGGGCGCTTCAGGGTCAAAACCATCTCTAATTTTATCAAATGTAAATAAGTCATTTCCTGACAGGTACACCCGCATGCGGTTAATAACCTTGCTGCGTTGGATAAATTTGCTTGGCAAGGTGTAGCCCAGTACAATATTTTTACAGCGCAGGTATTCTCCGTTCTGAACTGTAAGTGAGGAGGCCTGGTAGTTATAGTTATTAATGGTTGAAGTATTTGATAATTCAGGATAATATGCGCCGGTATTGGTAGGAGTCCAGGTCTTACCTACAGTAAAGTTATTCTGAGACCAATACCAATTGTTGAAAGGAATGTTTGCAGGATCATTCCTGAAGATCGTTCTTTTTCCAACCCCCTGGAATATGGTGCTAAAGTCAAACCCTTTGTAAGTAAAACCAAAATTAAACGAATAAGATATTCTTGGGTCTTCTGTCCCAAGATTCACCAGGTCGGAATTATTTAGCTTGCCATCACCATTAACGTCTTTAAACATATTATCCCCTACGCGTAAGTTAGCGGGAATTCCGATCGTATTGCCTGTGCTGTATTCCTGTAAATAGTTGGTCAGCTCAGTCTTATTTTGGATGCGCCCGGCATACTCGTATCCGTAAACCGAATTGAGCGGCTGGCCCTGTATAACCGTATTGATACCTGACGCGATGACTGTCGCACCCTGATAACTGATAACATTGTCCGTGTTATAGGTAATATTACCGCCGATATGGTAACCAATATTCCCGATTTTACCTGTCCAGGTCAATTGCCCTTCGGCGGCTTTTGTTCTCAGGTAACCTACATTTTGATAAGGGGCCGTTGCCCCTAACGTGGCGGGGTAGATAACGGGCAATAACATATTAGTGTTATTTTTTTCAGATATGTCAACTGATCCAGTCAGATGGTGATTAATCATTTCAAAGTCCAGGCCGAGATTATAGGTTTCCACCTTCTCCCAGGTCCTGTTAAGGCTTACCAATGTACTGGTTGGCCCGAGCGTTACTGCCTGACCGGTTCCCAGATAGGGATTACTCGAAGTTACACTGGTGCCGTATGACAAACTTAAGAGTTGCAGATAATCGTAAAGGCCAATGTTGCCCTGGTTACCAGCAGTTCCATAAGACCCGCGAAGCTTCAGTTCATCAAAAAGATGCTGCCCTTGCATAAAGGATTCCTGTGTAATAAGCCAGCCTCCTGAAACACCCCAAAAGGGCTTGTATCTATCAGCTGCAATGAACTTGGAAGAACCATCGTCCCGAACCTGCGCCTCTAATAGGTACTTACCGTCATAATCATAATTAAGACGGCCAAAAATCGATTGGAATGCATAATGAGAGGCGTACCCGCTATTGGAGTGCGTAGTGGCGTCACCAACGCCATTACTCAAGCCCGGAATAGCATTCAAACTCTGATCGGTGGTTGTTGCACTAAACATGTTGTATTCGTCCCGCTCATACTGGCTCCCCCCTGTCAGGGTAACATTATTATGCTTATTAAAAGTATTCTTGTAAGTCAGGTATGCGTTGGCATTGTAATAATTATCGGTCGTATTAGATTCCGAATAGTACGCATTGGTTGGCGTCGGGTACTGAACGCCTAGTATTGTTCCTGAATAATCATACCATTGGATGCTCTTTTCCTGCGTATTATTGGTAATCGTAGTTGGGTTGTAGCCTAATGTGGTATTAAAACTCAAATGATCCGTTATCTGCCAGTTTAAGTTTTCGTTGATCGTCCAGCGGGTGGTATAAGTGTTATTGTCGCCGCCGTCTCTAGCCAGTCCTTCCGGTGAATAGTTGGCACCCCAGGCGTAATCTGAGCCATTTTGCGCAAATGCCGGGGAACCAGGTTGAAAACCATAACTAAATATACCAGTAGTGCCGCTTTCCATTGTAGGAACGGTAACATTGTCTTTATCTAATGCAATGTTGGACTGCAATTTGACTTTATCAGAAAAGGCGTAATCATCAGAAAAGCGAATATTATAGCGGTTATTATAGTCGTCTCCATACCTAAGCAAAGAACCGTCATAGGCATATCCAAGCGATAAGCGGTAGGTAGATTTATTCGTGCCACCTGTAATGCCAAAACTTTGCTGAGTTGAAACACCATTTTTAAACAACTGGTTCTGATAGTTGTTGTTGAAAAACGTATAATCGCTAACCGGAAATGATGGGTCAGGGTTCCCTGCAGGAATTGGGGTACCATCCTGAAAAAACTGACCGGATGGAAAATTAATACCGCTGATGACCTGCCCCTGGTACTTTAACATTAATTCCCCAAGGTGGATCAGATAATCATTTGCAGGAAGGTATCCGTCATTTTCCCTAGCTTGAATCAAACCGTTGGCATATTGCTGCAACGTCATTTGTTGCTGTTCATTACCAATAATTTTTTTGGAAAATGAACCATCATAGGTAACCACTGTCTTTCCGCTAACCCCGCGTTTTGTCGTGATCAGTATAACACCGCCCGCTGCCCTGGCGCCGTATATAGCTGCTGCTCCATCCTTAAGAAAGGACATGCTGGCTATATCGTTCGGGTTTATTGCGTTCAGCGCATTGTTATCGGGTACAATCGCACCATCAATTACCAGCAGTGGCGTTGCACCGTTTGTCGAAGTGGCACCCCTTATTTGAATGCTCCAACCTTCCTGCCCCGGAGCTGAGGACGTTCTGCTTATGATAGCTCCCGGAACTTGGCCTTCCAACGCTTCCAGGGGATTTGTCACTGTACCCTTATTCTGGAAAGCCTTCGCGTCTATCGTGGTAATAGCTCCTGTCAGTGTAGCTTTTTTCTGGGTGCCGTAACCGACAACTACCACCTCATTTAGGTCCTTTGAGTTTTCTTTAAGTTTGATCGTCACGAACAAACCGGTTACCGGGATCTCTATCGGTTCATAACCAATGAAACTGGCTACCAGTACCTGTCCGTCAGCTGCGTTAATCTTGAAATTCCCCTTAATATCCGTCACTGTTCCAACGGACGTTCCTTTAATTTTGATTGTGGCGCCTGGTATTACTTCATTTGTTACAGCATCGGCTACCTTTCCGGTAACCTGCCCGCTTTGTGCAAACGCAGTAATACAAGTTGCAAGGAAAAGAAAAAAAACGAGTAACGTTTTTTTCCTTTTCATTTTAAAAGTAAAATCTCTCTTGTTCATGTTTTAAGTATTAATTTATAGTTGGTTATTAGGCGTATGCAATCGATTGTAGAAAAGACAAAAAAAAAAGCATTTCATACTCTTTCTATGCCAATAATTCCTGATATTTTTTGGGGGCCGGGTCTGCGCGCAGCGTTTCGAAGGCACGGTAAACGTGATTGATTACTGATTGATATTTTATACCGGTCACCAGCGCTATTTTTTGATAATCCATATTTTCAAAATATTTCAGGTAAATGATTTCCTTTTGCCTTGCCGGCAACTGATTTAAGGTTTCACCTATCCTGTTTTTAAGCTCTGCTGTGTTTTCTTTGGCGATCATTAACTGTTCATCTGAACTTGTCTGAAATGGAAAGTGGGATTCATTCAACCGGATTTGCTCGTGCTTAACCTTCCGGATATGATTAATTGTCATTGACTTTGCAGCAGTAAAAAAATAAGCCCGCACATTCCTTATAACCCCTATTTGCTCACGTTTGGACCAAATCTTTACGAACAGCTCCTGAAGAATATCATCAGCTGTTTCCTCATCATCGAGCATTCGGTATATATAGCAATACAAATCTGGATACAGATTTGTATGTAGCAGGGAAAAAGCACGTTGGTTCCCTTCTGAAACCACAGCCCATATTTCGCAAAGATTCGATGACGAGTTCAAGTAAAGTTTTATTATAGGGTAATTATTAATCTTTATTATTTTCTTTCTTATCTGTCTCCATATTATCAATTGCCGCTTTAATAGTTTTCCAGTGGGTTTTTATTTTACTTTCATCCACTGACGGCTTTTTTTGTTCAAACGGAAGCTTATCCTTATTTTCTATTTTCGCTGTCTTTTTATTCTTCATAAAAACAAGACAGAAAATCAATATTTTAATACTCAGCCATATGGAGTTTTATATAATATCTTCAACTATAGGTTATATTAATATTCGATTGACATATGCCCAAACGCAGGTAACGATTTATCATTCACATATTGACACATGGTCTTTTGAAAATTGGCATCAGAATGGTACGGCAGGTAACCTGTCAGCTTTTCATTGATCACTGCAAGCATATCCAGGATCAAGAATTCCGCACTGATTTCATTTCTGTTTAACCAAAAATGTATGAATACTTTCGAAAGAATTATATCCGTTTGTACACTATTATTTAAGATAGCATTCAGTTGTTCAAAATATATCGGATATAAAATGGCGTGCAAAGCCTCATAGGCAAAAAGTTCATTATCGCGCACCATTGTCCAGAGACCAAAAAGGTAATTTACATCAGGCTGCACTAACTTTATGGAATTAATGATACTATCATTAATTAAATATGAATTTTTATGTACCATACTATTTAGTATATATGATTAACTAATTTATCCAGCCAGAAAACCTATCATTCTATAAAGTTTTATGCCTTAAAAAGCTATATGAAACCTGGTTTTCTCTAATTGGTATGGTAAATCTAAATTAATCTAAATCGATTTAGAAACTTTTATGAATATTTATTTACGAAATCGATTTCGTTAGACATGTATATTTATTCATGTCTAAAGTGGGGGTAATGTAGTTATAAATGAGTGCTTTATAGCCTCAAATCGGGATACTTTGCACTGTTTATCGCCCTTCTTTTTATTTAGAAAGCCTAACAAAAGGACGCGCTTTATCACCGAAATAATGTGGTAGCCAATTTAATTTGCAGTGCTGTACACTTAACGTCTTGCCAGGGCATCATCGCTATCTAAGCAGATAGATATTATTAATATCTATTGTTACTATAAAAACTCCTGAATGTGTCGTTACAAATTATGGAAGCTCTTCCATATCATTCGTCACTGTTACCACACTGCACATTAAATCAGAAGGGGGCGGTTCTAATGTTATAAATATCAAATCCTTATGAATAACGAATGATCATCGGGGTTATTTATCATTATTCAGCTCGATCAACAACATTTTGTCTACATCATATTTTGGTATGATCCATTGACCGTTCACCGATATTTTATTTGCCACTGATAAACCTATTGATGCTTCTATAATGGGCTGTCCTTGCATTTGTACATTTAACGCATTCCCGTTTTTCTCGGCGTACATAAACACTTTAGAAAGCGAGCTAAAAATTACTTTATTTCCTCTACGCATATAGCTGCCGTTGCCCATAAATAATGAGATGATGTTAGCTGGATTATTTCTGTCAGCGTTTTCAGGGAAAGTTATAGCAGAGATATATGCATCAGTATCCCATCCGTTCATTGTATTATTCGCATTACGATGCATAATCCGGCCATCTGCCAAAAGATTGATATAAACTTCGGTTACCTGGCCTTTCTGTGTGATTCTTAAACCGATATAATTATTGCCTTCGAATTTTTCGATCAACGGGATACCTGTGCGACCGGATGCGCCATTTGCTCCTGATGAACCCGTCATATTTTCCACACGTTTATTATTACTCTCCAGTAAGATAATGGCATTCACAAACTTTGTACGGTCCATTTTATCAGGTGGAGATAATTCGTAATAAGGGATCTTCTCTTTTGTTGTCCCTTCCTTCAGGCCGTATGCTACGTTGTACTGCATTTTTTCAGGAAAATCATGCGGATAACCTAAAGGTAGCGTTTCCGGATATAAAGGCCTGAAAAGAATGGCGGCGTTATCTTTCCTGATCTCCAGATCCGGTCCGCGCTTCTCAGCGGTGTCCTGGTAATGCAGCAGAAATTTAAACTGACCAATGTCATAGGTTTTAACATCATCAATTATTAATATGACGTTCCCTATCCATAAAAAGTTTCGGTAATTGCGCAGGAAATTTCGGGAAGTAGGGCCTGTCGCGTCTGCCAGCATATATTTAACATTCCCCCCATCTATCATATTGTATAAATGGCCCGGCGTTTTAACCCCATGGTATTCATCCTGGGAATCCTGAGCCACATCATTGAACATCATCACATTATGGGCTCGGCTGGTAACGAAATAACTGCTATATTCATCATGATTATAACTCACATCGCCACCATCGATTAATAAATTCTGCCCATTGTGGTATAATACAAATGAGCCTGCATCTGCATGGGCATGATTAAAAGTAAAACCGCATTTTATACCCAGAAAAGTCGCATCCGGCTTCCAGGAACTACGCAGCATGCCCCAGCCCATATTTGCGTAAAGGGCAGATGGGGGTAATGAAGGGAGTGACGGCTCGTGTTTAAACCCGGGCTGATATAACAACCCCATCGGCGTATTTAAATTCAGATCTTCCTTATACCTGCCTTTGGCCGTTTGTCGCAGGTACCAATAGTAATCCTCCTTTCCCAATCCCAGTGCAATTAAGAGCTTGGCTGGTTTATCCCCGTTGGCAAAATCATTACTGTCCCCAAAGTTTAAAGACATTAATTGTTGGCTTGTCCGTGGGTAACTGGCATTGATAAACCAATCTACCGTTTTTTGTAATAACGGATCATAAGGCATCCTTATGGGCTTTAAAGCATTAGTATAGGCGAGCCTGAACAGCAAGTATTCCGATATACCATAATTTCCATAACCGACACTTTCGTAAAAACCACCTTCAGGATCAAAGGTGGTTGGTTTATTTTCAAGCACACTTCCTGAGAAAGAAAACCATTGTTTACTATCGTTCATTATTTCACTGGCCCAGCCTTTGGCTTCCGGAATTTCGTCCATGACTGCCAGCGAAGCGGTACCCGCTTCGAACACTATGGCCGACCACCAGTTATGGCCCATATTGTTTAAAGATTGGATCCTTTTATCCTTTGATATCCAATCTTCAAGTGTCGGTTCAATGCCTAGCTTTACGATTTTGCGGGCTATATCTCTTCTTTCAGCTGTTGTCAACGCATTATAGATGGCATCATAGGTAACGGATGCTAACCAATTCATATGGCTTGTACCCAGTCCGGAATTCCATCGCGGTGTACGGTCATCCATCCCGTCCCATTGCGGCTGGCTGGTGATCTCCAATAACAGCATTTTGGCGCGATCCGCATATCGTTTATCCCCTGTCATTGTATAAGCCAGTGCCAGTTGTTCAATATCTCCTCCCTTCGGGCTATTTACCCATTGGTCGCAGCGCAGTTTTAACTTATCCCATTTACCGGCCAACAGCGTATCAGTACTGATCCTTTTCTTTAAGAGTGCGGTTCGTTCGGGCGTATAAAAAAGGTAAGGATGGGCTTTCGCCGATTGTGCCGACACTTTATCGGGACGGTTGAGCAATATCACGGATATGATCAACAGACATTTTGGAATTGCATTAGAAATTTTACTCATACCAAGGTATTACTATTTTAATTTTGAGTCAAAAGTCAGGCATCGCGTTAGTGACTTGTACTCCTTTTTGACTTATTTACCGGCCCTGTCTTTCAACACACGGATCTTTATGACCAATTTTTTCACGGTATCATATCCGGGAACAATAATGTTCGGACGATGTACATCATCCGGAAAAAATAAAAAAAACATTTTAGGTGTAGCGATATAATACTTGCCTTTGGCGCTGTAATTAACAGCATCCCTAAGTTCGTCATAAGGTTTGGTTATTAATACATCAGTTATAGGCACCACGCCAATTTTCTCTTTTCCTTTTATTACATATTGTAAATCGACATACCTTCGGTGCGATTCCCACATGGTTTCTTCAATTTCTTTTGAAGGTCCCTCAGTTACAATAGCGAACGCGTCGTCGCCATCGATTGGATACTTTCCTGGCTCCATTTTCTCCAGCTTATGCTCCTGCATAAATCCAAATACTTTTTTCCAAAGTGCGGTATCGAGATGATATTGTTTTGCGAAGGTTCCTTTATCTGCAGTAGGACTTAGTTTCAATTGTAAACTGTTAGCCCATTTCCTGCCGCTGACCCACTTGTCAGCGTTATCAGCAGTCCATTTAATTGTATCATTTCGTTGTACCTGAACCATCTGCATTTTATTTAGTTGTAAAGGAAGCTGTTGATTAAAAGTTAATGCCGGAGTCTTATTTGTTCTTTCGCCACAAATCATTGTACACATGACCAATAATTTTATGGATGTTTGATATAGGCATGTTAAAATAGTTTATCGGCAGGGAATTACATTTCGGCGGGTAGAGTCTCTGATAATCAGTTCATTTTTCAGTGTGATGGTATGAAATTCTTTTTGAGACGCTTGGGTTTTATTTAGCCTAGCAAGGATGCATGTGATTACGTTGCCCGCGATCTCGTCAATCGGTTGGGCGACCGCGGTAATTGTCGGGCTATATAAGGAATAAACAATGTGGTCGTCAAATGAGAGGATAGCCAAATCCTCCGGAAGTTTTTTGCCGAGTTCCTGCAACACCTGTAATCCGCTTACACCAATCTGGTTAGTCGCAAATAATATTGCATCCGTGTCTGTATGCTTTTTTAACAGTTCCCGCAGCGATCCGGCAATATGCTGCTGATCGTGCCCATATTCAATTTCAGCTATCACAGGCTTTAAATTATGGGCTACCATGGCTTCCGTGTAACCCTCCATGCGGTCCCTCATCTGACTCTCCCGGGCATGATAGGTAATAAACAACACTTTGCGGTTACCCTCGTCCAACAGATGCAGTGTAGCGTTGTAGGCACTCGACTTATTATCCACCACGACGTAATCGGCATCGACGCCGGGCAAATAACGGTCAAATACCACCAGGGGAAGATGATCTTCTAGCAAGTCATTAATTTCCGGTTCTATTCCTTCTGGGGGACTAATAATATAGCCATCCACGTGCCTGTCTCTCATCATACGCAGGATTTCCCTCGTTTTAATAACATCGTTATCTGTACTGGCATAAAGAATTCGATAACCGCTTTTATTTATTTTGTCTTCCATCAACCGGGCTATACCGGCAAAAAAAGGGTTGGAGATATCCTCGACCAATAATCCGATGATGTAAGATTTACCTGACCGCAAACTTTTTGCGAGTGAATTAGGTTTATAACCAATCTCCGCCACATAACTCTTTACCCGCTGAGCTACTTCATCGCTGATACGCTTTTCTTTTGCCTTACCATTTATAATAAATGACACTGTGCTTTTAGAAATTTTTAAATGGTTGCCTATATCAAGAATCGATATCCTCTTATTCTTCATAGTTAAAAGTAATGTTCAATACCAGCATTGTCACTCCTGCGACATGTTGTTCAATCATAAAACAATATATTATTATGCAGACAACTGAAATCGATTTCCATACTCTATTTTAATGAAAGATTGAATAATAAGGTTATTAATTAGCCGCATTTTATTATCTTTAATGGTGGTTTAGCAGTTTAAATTGTTAAACTCGTGCCAATTATAAATGAAAAAATTTACGCCCGTTAAGTTAAAGGACATTGCAAAGGAACTGGGACTTTCAAGTTCCGCGGTTTCAAAAGCACTGAACAATAGCTATGAAATAAGTGAAGAAACAAAAAAACGCGTACATGAGTATGCGAGAAAAATAAATTATCGCCCAAACCCAATTGCCCAAAGCTTAAAACAAGGCTATACGAAATCGATTGGCATTATTGTATCTACAATTGATAACCACTTCTTTTCACAGGTTATAAACGGCATTGAATCTGTAGCGCATGGAAAAGGTTATAATGTCATTATCACGCAGACAAACGAGTCCTATGACGTTGAAGTACAAAATATTAAACACCTTATCTTCAAATCTATTGATGGCATTTTAATCTCCCTTTCCACTGAAACCGAAAACATTCGACATTTGGATGAGCTAAATGACAGAGGGTTACCCATCGTTTTTTTTGACCGTGTGAGTACCGCGCCGGATACCCACAAAATAGTAGTGGATAATTTTGCTGGTGCCTATGAGGGTACCATGCAGCTGATTAATTCAGGATACCGTAAGATCGCACATATCACCAGCTCCCCCAATATATCCATTACCGTTGAAAGGTTAGCGGGCTATAAAAAAGCGCTGGAGGATAGTGGGATCTTATATAAAGAGGATTATGTTAAATACTGCATGCATGGTGGTAAATATCCTGATGAAATTCAGAAAGCATTGACTGAATTGCTTTCCAACGCAGATCGGCCGAATGCCGTATTTACGGCTTCAGACCGGATCACTACATCTACATTTACGCTCTTGCGGCAGCTTAACATACAAATACCGTCAGAAATGGCCATATTGGGCTTTACCAATACCCAGCTAGCTGACGTGTTGGATCCGCCGTTGAGTACGATTTATCAACCGGGTTTTGAGATTGGAAGGAACGCGATTGAACTATTGATAAAACTCATAGAGAGCAATAACCCAATTAACGAATACGTTACAACGGTGCTTCCTAATACCGTATTTGCCCGTGCTTCATCGGAAGCGTTGAAATAGCGGCTTTTAGTACTATTATTTAATCTTTTGTGGCGTAGACTTTCTGAGGTTTAGCTTGGCAGGAATGACGACGTGTTTAATCTCTCTTCCCTCATCTTCTTGATCGATTTGCTCCAGAAGCAGATTAAACAGTTGCGTTGACATTTCAGCGACAGGCTGCTCGACGGCTGTTATCGTCGGGTTAAAGAGCCTGAAAATTTCGTGATCATCAAAAGCGAGTAGCCCATAATTTTCGGGAATAGATTTATTGAGCGAATTGATCACTTCCAAACCTTTTAACGCCAGGTAACTGGTCGCAAAGAATAAGGCATCGATCTGCCTGTTTTTTTCAATGAATTCCTTAATGACATTAATTGCGGTTTGTTCAACCCTGGAATAGTCAATTTTTTCTGTGCAGACTTTAAGCTTATGATCTTTGATCGCTTTTTTATAACCTCCCAGCCTGTCATGCATTTGGGTCTGGTCCGATGTTAATGTAACGAAAGCAATGTTCTTATAACCCTGCTGGATAAGATATTTCACCCCATTATAGGTACTTTCATAGTTATCCATTCCAACGTAATCTGTTTTTACAGATTTATAATACCTGTCAAAAAGCACAATAGGAATGTTTTCGTTTTTCAAGTCAATGATGTCCAACTCCAGGTTCTCAGACGGTGTAATTATAAATCCATCGACATGCCTATCCCTAAACAGATTAATCAATTCACGTGTTTTATTGACTTCATTTTTAGTACTCCCATAAATAATTTTATATCCCCGCAGGTCGGCGACATGCTCTAAATAACCCGCAATAGAAGAAAAGAACGGATCTGCTATATTTTCGATAAGCAAACAGATAATCTTCGTCTTTCCTGTTCTTAAACTTTTGGCTAAGTGATTAGGCTTATAGCCCGTTTTGTGAACATACTTCAAGACTCGCTCCGTAAGCACATCGCTTATACCCTTTTCCTTTGATTTACCATTTAAAATAAACGAAACGGAGGTAATAGAAATATTCAACTCGGCGGCGATATCCTTGATCGAAATCCTTTTCTTCATATAGATTTATCTGAATGTACCATGCCTAAGCGAACTAAATTATTTGTACTAGTAAACATAATCTGCTGGTACTGAATCTGCGTTTTCGCATCAGTAGAAATCAGCGATAATAAATATATAAGCTTTCTGATCATTATTTATCTTATTCACTCGAGGTTCAGATTTCTATCAGAAACATAGTTCATTGTCACTAAGACAAAATATTTCAATATTGATACTCTGATTTTCTTGAATTTTATAATTTATTTTATAAAATGTTGGCAGTTGCCATTGAAACTTTTGTATCGACAAAGTCTGCTTAGACCAAGGAGCATTGGAAAGATTGTTCCTATTTGGAGATACGGGTCTTTATGCTGCCCAACATGGGCACACTATTATTGTTGCTGAAGGCGAGCAAATGCTTTTTACCCCAAATAACGGCCGCTGGAATTAATGTTGCTAAATTCAGTTACTCCTTGTAATGTCCCACACTGACGTTTGGTTGTCATTATTTTAACCTCTTGTGTATATAGTTTGATTAGGCATGCTCAAATCATAAGGCTAAAAGATATTTTTAATCATTTTAATTCCTAATGATTACTATTACCGTAAAAAAGTAAAGTTCCAAAACCAGTGTGAGCGCTATCGAAGCCCTCAGGCTGCATTTTTGCGACCATTTGCGCGGTATAGGGCATCTGCAAACCCTTTATGCTAACGTAATGATTATAAACCATTTGATATATTGGTATCAGCATTCCGCGATCTTTATCAGATATTTTGCTAAGGTTTGAATACTTGCCTGTTACTTCCTTATATGTTTGGAAAGGTACATCGTACCCTAAATTATATTTGGCTACATACTCAAAGCCCAACAGCAAGCGGTTATTGTATGCGCCGTACAGATCGTCGCCCTGATTATAAGCGATTTCGCAGGTCGATGCCAGGCATCCTATTCCGAGCATAGTATGTATCTGGTCACGGCCACTTTCCTGTACTTGCCCGATAACGTCATCTATATAATGCTTAATATTCCCGTTGTCATACGCGTTCAAATAAAAATTAACTGCTTTCTTGTACATCTGCCGGTCATCTAAAAAAACAGCGCTGCCTATATACATGTTAGTAACAGCGGCCCCCCAATTACCATTTGTATAAGGAGCCCGGTTGTAAAAATCATTGCAAACGGGTAAAAACACCTTAACAAGCATCTTTCTAATTTTTTCTACCTGGGCGGAAGTTATCCCCTTGTACGTGTAACGTAATATCTCTGCAGCATTAACTATTTTAATGCCTTCTAAACCGGCAAGCAAGGGCGCGTCGTTAGTTGGGGGTATTAATTGCAAGCTATCGGCATAAGCCTCAAGAATCTTGAGTGACTTTTTAGCATAAACCTCCTTTTTAGTAGCAGCCCACATTAACGCGTTAAGGTAGGCCGCCGAAAAATCGGCCTCCATTTTAGGTTTGGTATATTTAAATTCACCATCACGGGCAATAATTTTAAAAGGGCCCTTCATTTTATAATCAGCCTGGGCCAATGGATTTTCTTCCAATAATTTATACGAACCGTATTGCGGCTCCGTTTTGTTTTGTACAGCATTGTAAATATTATCGAGCGAGGCCAGTGAGTGCAGTACCCCCGGATGAACAAAATGGCTCTGAGCTAACGTGTTCATACCAGGATAAATAAAAGCAATGATAAGTAAGATCAAAATAGTCGGGGTATTTTTTTTCATATTGGTGTTTTGAGCTGCAAATAGTCGCCTCAATGTTAATAAAACGATTTATTAATTCCTAAAAATTATTAGAAGACCAGCCAGCGTGAAGATTATAATGGCAAGACGATGCATCGGACCGCATTAGGTTCTGTTAGACAAATATGAGTGAATTACATTGACATTGCCTGCCCTTGTATTTCAAACAATCCTGCTGTACCCTCCAAATGTTTTAAATAGGTTTCAGGTACATGCTGTACTTCCTCGATCAGTTTAAATGTCCAGATGATCTTATCTTTAACTTTCTGTCGTTGTTTAGCCAAGAACTCCGGGAAATACTGCTTATAGATCGTTATGGTTCTAAATTTAATGCTTGCGCTCATAACTTATACAAATATAAATAAAGTTGCCATTTCAGGCAACTTTATAATTAATGATATTATTCTCTCTCTTATTTGAATTGACACTATTGGTTAGCCATTCGCTTTTTTAGGTTCTGCATATCCTCGCTAAGTTTCTGTTCGATTACTTTTGCATATACCTGTGTGGACCGGATACTAGTGTGTCCAAGCATTTTACTTACCGATTCAATCGGCACACCATTGCTTAAAGTTATTGTAGTTGCAAATGTATGCCGGGCGATATGAAATGTGATCGCTTTATTGATATTACATACGTCTGCTATCTCTTTGAGATAAGCGTTTGTTTTTTGATTAGAGATAACCGGGAACAGGGTGCCGTGATTAGCTGCTTTAGGGTGGTTTTGATACTTCTTTATTAAGATCTCTGCTTGTGGCAACAACGGGATGCGAACGTCAGTATCGGTTTTTTGTCTGCTCGTGATTAACCAGTCGTTTCCATCAATACCTTTGACTATGTTTTCAGTAGTCAGGTTCATTGTATCTATATAGGCCAATCCTGTATAACAGCTAAAGAGAAAAAGGTCTTGAACTACCTGTAGCCGCACAATGTTGAATTTCTTAGCTTCAATCCTCGCCAGTTCGTGTTTGGTTAAATATTCCCGCTCTACCTTATCAAATTTCAACTGGTAAGCGTGAAAGGGGTTGCGGTCTATCCATTCTAACCTTACAGCCAGATTGATCATCTTGCAAAACCTCTCCAAATGTTTCATCAGGCCGTTGTTATTTAAGGCTTTTTGACCTTTCTCCGGCGTCCTGTTACGTAGGTAGTACTCAAAGTCGGTGATAAACTTATAACTCAATTCGGACAGGTATTTATCGCTGGTTTTAAAGCGCTCTTTGATGAACTCCTTAATATACTTCTGTGTGGTATAATAGTTTTTCATCGTGCCTAGCTCCAATAGCAGCCCTTGATCTGAATTATGATACTCCATCAATTTACAGAGTGTAAAATCGGCCTGATCGCCCCCGGTAACTTTTTCTTTTAAAAGTTCTGCGGTGATAAATTTCTTCTGCAATAAAAGCTGTTGGTAGCTGTCAATAATTCCGGCCTTAAATTGGTCAAGGTACTTATTCAGTTTAACGGTTTCTTCCCGGCTTCCCTTTGCCATTCCTTTAGTAACGTTCCAGTTATTTTCTTCAATAGAGCGTTTAACAGAAATTTCAATACGCTTGCCGTTTACAGTAATGCGGGCATAGATCGGTGATTTTCCCGCTTGGGTGGTCTTTTGCTTTTTAAGGTAAAAAGCAACGCCAAAGGTGTTGTTTGTGGTACTCATAGCTATTTCAATTAATAATTTACAAAAGCATGGTTTTGACTGATTTGATATGTCCCTTGAAAAAGGGCACTGGTTTGAATAAAAAACAGGCATCAAACCACATCAAAATATGTCAAAATAAACTAATCAATTAATTGACTATCAATACATTACAATGCTTCTGGTGACCCAAACGTAAGAATTTTAAATGGGTAACCGAATAGGTCTCATTTTCTTTGGTTTTACTTGAATAACTTGGGTTGAAATAAAAAGAAAAACCCCTTAAATCATACGATTTAAGGGGTTTTCGACTCGATTGGTATCGCTTTAGTCGGGATGGCAGGATTCGAACCTGCGGCCTCCACATCCCAAATGTGGCGCGATACCGGGCTACGCTACATCCCGAAAGGGAATGCAAAGGTAGAATTTAAAATTATTGATGCAAATCTTTTTTTCAAAGAATTTTAAAATTGATCCGACCGTTAGAAACTGGCAAAAAAAACCATTCAAGTAAATCCCTCTGTCACAACAAAATGGAATAAAATACTTCCTCAATGTGGTTGTAAAAAAATTAAAATATTTTTTCTGGAGACACTTATAAAAGCGATTATCAACAGAAATTACACTCGATTTTATTATTTTTAATTGAAAAATGGGGAATTACTTATTTATTCTCCTGCTCTACGTTAATCAAAAACTCTAACCACTATTAACTATCTTTGTGCTTAAAGTTTACCTGATGTCTAAAAAGAAAAACAATTCTTCAATCAAGCTGGTACTAACTCAAATGGTACTGGATGTGTTTGAACAGAATGGCAATACACCACTCAACTATAAACAAGTATCTGCAAAATTAAACGTCCGCGATCCTGAATCGCGCGAAATCATATTTGAAATATTAAAAGACGAAGCATTTAGCGGCGTATTAAAAGAACTTTCTCCCGGCAAATTTCAACTACTGGAGCTAAAAACTTTTATAGAAGGAAAAGTCGACTTAACCAATGATGGGTCTGCGTTTATTGTAACCGACGACGAGTTTGAGAGCGATATTTTTGTTGCCCCCCGCAAATTACGCAACGCCTTAAACGGCGACCGGGTTAAGGTATATGTTTATGCTAAAAGTAAAGGCAAACACAAAGAAGGTGAAGTAATAGAGATCATCCAAAGGGCTAAAACTGAGTTTACCGGCATTGTAAAGCTTAGTGAACGTTTCGCTTTTTTCGTGCCGGATGATCGCAAAATGATGCATGACATTTTCATCCCTATGAATCAGTTAAACGGGGCTAAGAATGGCATTAAAGCAGTAGCGGAAATCACCGATTGGCCAAGTGACGCAAAGAACCCTATAGGCCGTATAAAACATATTTTAGGTGCACAGGGAGAGAACGACACCGAGATGAATGCTATCTTAGCTGAGTACGGATTCCCACTATCCTTCCCTGCTGAGGTTGAACATGAAGCAGAAGAAATTCCTGAAATTATTACCGAACAGGAAATTGCTAAAAGACGAGATTTTCGCGATATTTTAACTTTTACTATTGACCCCTTTGATGCGAAGGATTTTGATGATGCTATCTCATTTAAACGCCTGGATAATGGCAATTATGAGATAGGTGTTCACATTGCAGATGTATCTCACTATATAATTCCTGATTCAGCATTGGATAAAGAAGCATTGGATAGGGCTACGTCGGTTTACTTAGTCGACAGGGTAATTCCCATGCTTCCTGAACGACTTTCGAACGGATTGTGCTCGTTGAGGCCTAAAGAAGACAAACTTTGCTTCTCGGCCGTTTTTGAGATGAATGAGGAAGCGCATATTATTACAGAATGGTACGGCAAAACTATTATTCACTCCGACAGGCGCTTTACTTACGAGGAAGTACAGGAAATCATCGAAGCTAAAGCAGGCGATCATGTTGATGAAATATTAAAGCTGAATGAATTGGCTTACATTTTAAGGGCACGTAAGTTTAAAAATGGTGCTATCAGTTTTGAAACCACCGAGGTTAAGTTTATGCTGGATGCAACTGGCAAACCTACCGGTGTATATGTAAAAGAACGTAAAGACGCGCATAAATTGATTGAGGACTTTATGCTATTGGCTAATCGCAAAGTTGCCGAATATGTAAGCAAATTAGGTAAAGGAAAACATAAATACACCTTTGTTTACCGTGCGCACGACTCTCCTAAACCGGAATCCTTAGCGAACTTTGCAAAGTTTGCTGAACGTTTTGGTTACAAGATCAACACTAAATCGGATAAAGAGACTGCCAAGTCGCTTAACTTTTTGATGGAGGATGTGGAGGGCAAAAAGGAGCAGAATGTGCTTACGCAATTAGCTATACGCTCTATGGCTAAAGCTATATATACCACCAAAACATCAAGCCATTACGGTTTGGCGTTTGATCATTATACACACTTCACCTCTCCTATTCGCCGTTATCCCGATGTAATGGTGCACAGGCTTTTATTTCACTATTTGAATGGAGGCCAGTCTGCCAATGCTGAACATTACGAGGAGCTGTGCAAGCACAGTTCACAAATGGAAAAGAAAGCCGCAGATGCTGAACGTGCATCAGTTAAATATAAACAGGCAGAGTATTTACGCGATCAAGTTGGTAATGTGTTTAGCGGCGTTATCTCCGGCGTTACCGAATGGGGCATGTATGTAGAGATCATCGAAAATAAATGCGAAGGTATGATACGTTTACGCGATATTTCGGATGACTTTTATACCTTAGACGAGAAAAACTATGCCATCATTGGTCAGCGTAAAAAGAAGGTTTACCAACTTGGCGACGAGGTGACAATACGGGTAAAAAACGTTGATCTTACCAAAAAACAAATAGATTTCTCATTAGTTCAAGACTAATTTATATCATATTACATGACTGAATTAAGCGATCTGCAGGCGATTATAAGTAACGCTGTTGATAAAATATCGTATCCTAAATATCCTGAACAATTATACGAGCCACTATCCTATATTCTATCGATAGGCGGAAAACGAATGCGCCCTGCCCTATTGTTAATGGCCTGCGAGCTATTTGGCGGCGATATTAACAAAGCTATTCCGCCTGCATTAGCTATTGAGGTGTTTCATAATTTCACCTTAATGCATGATGACATTATGGATAACGCCCCCCTACGTCGTGGTAAAACTACTGTACATGAGCGTTGGAACAAGAATGTGGCGATCCTGTCAGGAGATGTAATGCTGATAGAGGGTTATAAACTGATGATGCAGGTAGAAGACCATTTATTGCGCCAGGTGCTTGATATTTTTAATAATACGGCCGTTGGTGTTTGCGAAGGCCAGCAGATTGATATGGAGTTTGAAACACGTAGCGTGGTTGATATTGAAGAATACATCAATATGATTCGCCTAAAAACCGCTGTAGTGCTTGGTGGCGCACTGAAAATTGGCGCATTAATTGGTGGTGCTTCACAGGTTGATGCTGATTTACTGAGTGAATTTGGCGTGCAATTGGGCATAGCATTCCAATTACAGGATGATATATTGGATGTATACGGCGACCCAGAAAAATTTGGCAAACAGGTTGGTGGCGATATTATATCAAACAAAAAAACCTATCTCCTGATCAAAGCACTTGAATTGGCTAAAGGTGAACTGGCTGTAGAACTGAATGCTTTATTAAATGCTACCCATTTGGCAAATACTGAGAAAGTAGCAGGCGTAACTAACGTTTATAATGAATTGGATATAAGACAGCATGCTGATACAGCCATGCAAACTTATGCCGATAAAGCCTTTGAAGCACTTAAAAAGATAAATTTACCAGAGGAACATAAACAATATTTGCAGGATTTCGCAGATGGATTATTGGTTAGGGAAAATTAGATAATATAACTTAGTTTCTAACTGTAAAGAGGATAAAACTATCTTCATTGCGAGCGAAGTGTGGCAATCCCAAACAATGCAAAGCCGCTCTGTAAGTCGGGGATTGCCACACTTCGCTCGCAATGACGATTTGTTTTAGATAACTTCTATTTTCTATCCAACAAAAAAGCCCTAATCTTTTCAGATCAGGGCTTTAATATTTTATGCTTGTTGCTAATTACTCAGCAGCAGGAGCTTCTGTTTCTTCAGCGGCATCAGCTTTTTTAGCTTTAGGTGCTGCTTTCTTTTTTGGAGCTGCTTCTTCTACAGCAGGAGTTTCAGCAACTGGTGCTGCTACTACTTTAGGCTCAGCTTTTGCTTTTGGAGCAGGTGCTGCTACTTCTGCAACCGGTTCAACTGCAAAAGGTAATACTGATACGTATGAACGGTTATCAGCTTTCTTTTTAAATGTTACAACACCTTCGGTTAAAGCGAATAGTGTATGGTCGCGACCAATACCTACGTTTAATCCTGGGTTGTGTTTGGTACCACGCTGACGAACGATGATGTTACCCGCGATTGCTGGCTGACCACCGAAAATTTTGATACCTAAGCGTTTGCTATGCGACTCACGGCCGTTTCTTGAACTACCAGCCCCTTTTTTGTGTGCCATTTTTAATATCTTTTATGGAGCTGCAAGCAACTCCCGTTAATTATAATGTTATACCTGTGATCTCTATCTTGGTGAATTGTTGGCGGTGACCGTTTTTCTTTTTGTAACCTTTTCTTCTTTTCTTTTTGAAGATAATTACTTTATCACCTTTTAAATGAGACACGATCTTAGCTGAAACTTTAGCGCTTTTCAAATCAGAACCTAATTTGAATTTGCCTTCGTTTTCTGCTAACAACACATTGTCAAATTCAATACTAGCGCCTTCATCACCTTGTAATCTGTGTACAAAGATCTGCTGGTCTTTTGCAACTTTAAATTGCTGTCCGGCTATACTTACTATTGCGTACATTGTTTGTTAATTATTGTTTTAAAATTCGAGGTGCAAATATAGGAGATTATATTTAAAAATAAAACCTATTTTAAACTTATTTCCCTGTTCTCTTCATCAGCCAAAACCTTTTCAATTACTTTGATCATTTGCTCGTTGGCATCTTTCAGTTTAGGGTCACCGTCAAAACCATCATCAAACATCACCGTTTTGCTCTTACGCGCGTAGTTAAACTGGATAAAATAGTGTGTAGACTTTATCCCTTTTAGCTTTAAGGAATCATTAACTTCTCTGTTTGGAAAATTCCAGAAACCTAGTTCGGCTGCTTTACGGTGCATGTATAATAAATCGTCGTTACGAATATGCAAGTGCTTTTTAACCAATGAATCATGATCGTTCAGATATTGATACTCCCCGGTTCTGGAATCCCACTTGTTAACCATGCTATCATCCGTTCCGTACTGAAATACGATGGATTTAAACTCGCTGAATTTATATGGCGCATTGCCTATCATCATGGAATAATAATATACACAGTATATTAAAAAGGGCAGCGCAATACTCAATATCAGGAATGCTGTTTTTACTTTCTTATTCATTTATAGTATTCTATTATTTGCAATTAATTTATGCTGCTTCATTATTCAATTCCAGATCACTTGTGGTTAGCTCTCCCTCCCACTTGCTTACCACGGCGGTTGCCATGGCATTGCCCAATACATTTGTTGCTGAGCGCCCCATATCTAACAACGGATCAATACCTAGTAATAGTGCCAGGCCAGCTTCTGGAATATTAAACATGGAGATAGTACCGGCAATTACCACCAGTGATGCCCGCGGAATACCAGCCATACCCTTACTCGTAAGCATCAATATCAGCAACATGGTAATTTCATGAATAAACGACAGATGAATACCATACGCCTGGGCTAAAAACACCGATGCAAAGGTCATATACATCATGGAGCCATCCAAATTAAAAGAATAGCCTAATGGTAATACAAAGCTCACAATTTTGCTGTTACAGCCAAACTGTTCAAGCTCCAATAGTAATTTAGGATACGCGGCTTCGCTGGTTGAGGTACCGAAGGCCACCAACATGGCATCCTTAATACGATTAACCAAATTAAATACCCGGGTTCTCAGTACAAAGAATCCTGCTAAAACTATAATCAGCCATAAAATTAAGAGCGAAAAATAAAACTCACCAATAAATATAGCATAGGTTGATAATACACCTAAGCCCTGTTTAGCAACCACAGCGGTTATAGCACCAAAAACGGCTAGAGGAGCTAATAACATTATATAACCTGTTATCTTAAAAATAACATGCGCTATAGCATCCATCGCTTTTATAACGATGTGCCCCATATCGCCTATTGCTGCTGTCGCGATACCAAAAAATAAAGAGAACACTACAATTTGCAGAACCTCGTTATTAGCCATCGCCTCAAAGAAACTCCGGGGCACTACATGACTTATAAAATCTTTCAGCGTGACTCCGGTCGCTTTTATATCAGTACCCAAATGGCTATCAGGTAGTACGAGGTGCATTTCTGTACCCGGTTCAAAAAAGTTAACTAATAACATTCCCAGCAATAATGATACTAAGGTCGCGCTTAAAAACCATAGTAATGTTTTGCCACCTATTCTGCCGACTGCGTTAATATCCCCCAATTTAGCAACGCCAACTACCAGGGTGGTAAAGATCAGCGGGCCGACGATCATTTTGATCAACCTTAAAAAAATGTCGCTCAAAATGGTAAAACCCTCCAGTTTATCGTCCCGTAAGGAATCATTGGTACTACGGATTGTTACTTGTGTAGTTTTTGCAAGCTTAAGCGATTTATATTCTGCGGTTGTGGTATCCTTTACCGTAAGTAAACGTGTGCTAATACTTTTTATCGCAGCATCTGCGGTACTAATTTTGCTATTGATATTGCCGATAACATTTACATTATATATATAGCCGGCTATCACCCCTAAAATTAGAGCAATAAATATATATAGCGTCAGTTTGCTTTTTTGCATTTACCTTAATGAGGGCGCAAAACTACAAAATTTAGTTACTTTGCTGAAATATATAACATGAGCATAACAGTCTACGGATTACAGGACATCAAAAAGGAAATTCAGCATTTGCCACCTGAGCAAATTACTGAGTTATGCCTGCGGCTGGCTCGTTATAAAAAAGAGAATAAGGAACTAATGGCCTATTTATTATTTGAGGCCGATAATGAAACCGCATTTCTGGAAAAAGTAAAAGCCGAAGCGGGTTTTATGTTTAGTCAGCTGCCGGTGCATAGCTATAATGCAGCTAAAAGTATGCGTAAGATATTACGACTTTTAAGTAAGTACACTAAATTTACGGGATCAAAAGAGGCGGAGATTGACCTGTTGATGAACTTTTGCAATAACTATATTAACTATACGGATAGAAAGGTATTGTACAAACCTTTACGTTTAATTTTAATTAGGCAGGTTATTAAAATTAGAGCACTTATTGCTAAGTTGCACGAAGATTTGCAATTTGACCACAGTCAGGAATTTAACGCGATGCTTGAAGAAGCGGAGAAGAAATTCGCCTGGTTTGATAAACATGATTATGTTTTGTAACATATACCAGGTTGCTACATCTAAACATAAAAACTATTAATAATTAAGTGGATACTAAAGAACTAGCGTTTAAGAAGATTTTTGAAGCTAATTCAAAAAAAATATTCCACTTATGCTATGGATACACGGGGGATGATGATGCTGCGAATGACCTTTTACAGGAGACCTTTTTAAAAGTTTGGCAAAATTTAGATAAGTTCCGTAATCAGGCACTGATATCGACATGGATATACAGGATTGCTGTGAACACCTGTTTAACTTACCTTCGAACGGAGAAGCGCCAGGGTAAGGAAGAACTTACACCACAACTGGCAGAAACACGAAGGGAAGAATTCTCGGAGAAGAATGAACAGGTTGCTTTGCTATACAAGTGTATATCTAAACTGGAAGAATCGGAAAGAATTATTATAACATTGGTGCTTGATGAAGTGCCCTACCCTGAAATAGCAGACGTATCGGGAATATCGGAAGGAAATCTCAGGGTAAAAATTCATCGTATAAAACAAAAGTTGACAGAATTATACAATCAATATGAAAGACTTTGATCACTTAATGTCGGTTTGGCAAGCGCAGCCAAAGCAGGATCAGCTTTCGGTTGACGAGGTGCTGAGGCAAGTAAAAAAAGGAATAAGAAGTATCACCAGCCAGTTATACTGGGGTATTGTGGCGATGGGTGCTGTGCTGGCTTTAACATTTTTAATATTATTCTTTTTCGTATTTCAATCATGGTTAACCTATGTGGGCATTACTATTATGCTCATAACCATGTTATTGTATTCTATCCTGATTATTCGTAATTACCGGATATTGAATAAGCGGGATTCTACGGTTAACCCAACTGATTATTTACAAGACTTAAAAGAATATCAAAAAAACAGGGCAAAAGTTGCCGGTTGGTTTTATTACCTGTATGTGTTATTGATAAGCCTGGGATTGTCTCTTTATTTTGTGGAAGTGCTACGTAATTCCACCATTTTGTACAAGATTTTGGTATACGGATTAACCTTTGTATGGATCATGTTTTTAACCTTCTACTACAAAAAACGAATATTTAAAAACGAGGAAGAAAAACTCAACTTGATTATTGAAAAACTGGAAAGATTGCAAGGGCAATTTGAATAAGCATGCTAGAAATTATTAAAGTACATCCATCTGACCTTACCGCACTCCTAGCTATTAGTAAACAAACCTTTTACGACGCTTTTTTGCATTTGAATGATCCTGATGATATTGAAGCTTATGCAACTTCAGCTTTCAATAGCGACAAATTATTAGCTGAATTAACCAATCCTTTTTCTGCGTTTTACTTCGCGATGCTTGACGGACAGTCTGTAGGTTATATTAAACTTAATTACTCATCTGCCCAAACAGAATTTCAACACGAAAATGCTGTTGAAGTTGAGCGTATATATGTACTTGCCGACCAACAAGGCAAGAGAATAGGCAAGCAGCTTTTAGACTTTGCGATAAACACCGCCATTGCAAGCAACTTACAATACATTTGGCTTGGCGTTTGGGACAAAAACTTTAATGCTATCCGTTTTTATGAGCGCAATCGATTTAAAATATTTGATAGCCATCCATTTACTTTAGGCACTGATTTGCAAACCGACCTATTGATGAAGCGCGAACTATTACCAGCTTCCTAATCCTTTAAAAAAGGATTGAAATTCCGCGTTCCGATTTCCATTCCGACGGCCCGGCATACGGTTTTATCGCCAAATTTAAAGTTGATCTTGTCCATAGCCTGATAAAGCCTGATGCGCTGCTCATTATCTTCAAACAAATTTATTTGATAGCTTCCCGTGCAAAGCTGACTTAGCCTAACTCCTATTAACCTTATTTCCCGGTGTTGGTTCCATGCATTTTTAAACAGATTTTTTATCCCTGGTATTAAAATATGCTCTGCCGCTGTTAGTGGTATTTTTTGCTGCTGGGTATGCGTTTCAAAATTGCCATAACGGATCTTTATAGCAAGGCAGGATGCTAATTTATTTTCTCTGCGCAGCTTTCCGGCTAATTCCTCTGTCATGGAGGTGATGATGGTTTCCAATGTACGTACATCAGATATGTTGGTATTAAAAGTATGTTCGGTAGAAATGGATTTTCTATCCGAGTGAGGCACAATCTCGCTGTAATCAATGCCCCTGGCCTTCTCCCAAATCCATCTGCCTGCCTTACCGAAAACTGTTTCTAAAAACCGCAATTCCACCCGTTGTAGATCTCCTATTTTTTCAATCCCGTACTGGTAAAGTTTAGCCGCGGTGCTTTCGCCAAGGCCTGGGATTTTTGCAATGGATAACGGTGCTAGAAATTCCATTTCCTTACCATGCGGCACAAAAAGCTGTCCGTTTGGCTTGGCACTGTTGGTAGCCATTTTAGCGATTGTTTTGCCTGATGCCATGCCGAATGATATGGGTAATTTGGTTTCCTTAATTATACGCTGACGAAGCTGCGATGCCAGTTTATAAGGATCATAAAAACGATCAGTCCCGGTTAGATCGATGTAGAACTCATCAACAGATGATTTTTGATAAAGTGGCACCGTTTCATCAATAATCTTTGTGACTTGTGCCGAAGCCTCGGAGTAGCGTGCGTGATTGCCATGTATCACGATTGCATCGGGGCATAATTTTAAAGCTTGTCGGGTGGGCATCGCCGAGTGCACCCCAAACTTTCGTGTTTCATAACTGCATGACGCCACCACCCCACGATCTGACGAACCTCCAATTATTACCGGCTTACCGATTAGCGATGGATCAAACAATCGCTCCACTGAAACAAAGAACGAATCAAGGTCAATGTGTACTATATATCGCTTGCTACCCACCTAACAAAGGTAAATAAATATTTACAAAATTACTAATATTTTTAGCAATTTTGATATAAATTATTCATCATGAGTGACTACAAAGATTATATGATTTTGCTCTCGCCTCCGGAGAACATCAATGCGCAGGTGAAGAAATTTAAACAGGCAAGTGTGCGATTGATCGGCGAGTTTGAAAGTATGCATAGCAAAGCTCACATCAGCTTAAAAAATTTGCACAGGCAGAAAGCTCATTGGGCTGAGCCATTATTTGACCAACTGGAAAAAGAACTATCGTTAATAGAACCTATGACTTTACAGATTAATGGTTTCGCGACATTCTTACCGACGGATTTAACCACCATTTATGCCGCGATCAAATCAACGCCCGAAATGGAAGATTGGTTTAAGCGGATAAGAAAAAGTCTTAATGAGAAAAAAGCGGTGCCGCATATTACCATCGCCCGGCAAATACCCAATGCGCTTGCCAAAAAGCTTTGGCCTAAATTTAAAGACAGGCAATGGGATGATGAATTTGACATTGATCGCCTCACCATTTTGCAGCGAGAAACATTTGGTGGAGATAAGCACTGGAAACCCTTTAAGGAAATCCGTTTTAGAGGAATTGCTGATTATAATTACCTGATGCGGGTTAAAAAAACGAAGGAAAGCAAGGCGATTAAAGATATTGACGACCAGCAGATCAGTCTATTTTAAGATTGTTTTTGATTTTACTAAAATGTAAATCAATGGCTTATCCCTATTTTAACAATTTATTAACTGCAAACAAACGCTTTTTCTATATTTGCGGCGGGATAAGTCTTTTACGGCCAGCTCCTCTTGAACTCCCCCAGGGTGGGAACGCAGCAAGGGTAGAGAGTTGAGCGGCGCGATAAAAGTAGCTTATCCCATTTTTGTTTCCCCTCATATTTCGCTATAACTCTACCGAATAAATATCTATAGCCTCCTCTCCCTTTCTTAACAAAACCTTTATATTCGCTGTGCAATCATTAAACTGAATCATTATGCACATCATTAAGAAAATCAGCACTTTATTGTTGTTGTTTCCCTGTATTGTCATCGCGCAAAGCGCCATGCAAACTAATCCATTGCTAATTCACTCAAACAGCCCCATCGCTTTTAACAAGGTAGATGCAGCTTCTATTAAAGAAGCAACGGAAACTATCATCAAGATTTCTGATTATCGCATCCATAAATTGGTGGCTATCCCGGCAGGTAAAAAAACTGTCGCCAATACTTTAATGGGATTTGACGAATTGAGTTATGACTTGACAGACCTGGGTGCCAAGCTAAGCGTTATCGCATCCACTTATCAGGATGATGCTACCCGTAACGAGGCTAACAATCAATTGGAAAAACTGTCATCCTATGGCAGCGATCTGTATTTAAATGAGCCTTTATATAAAGCGTTAAAATCCTTTGCATCATCGGCAGTAGGGAAACAGCTATCAGCAACGCAAAAGAAATTTATACACGAAAACCTTATTGATTTCGAGATAAACGGCATGAAGCTGGATGCCGATGGTCGCAAAAGGTTAAAGGTTATAAACGATAAAATAATAGACTTTGGCAATCAGTTTGATAAGAATTTGGCCGAGTTTAAAGACAGTGTGACATTTTCGCATGCAGAGCTTGATGGCTTGCCAGAACAAATAACAGCCCCATGGAAAAGAGCCAATGATAAATATATGGTTAGGGTTAATGGCCCTAATTACATAAATATTATGCAATCGGCAAATTTGGGCAGTACACGCCACACCATGTATCTTAAATATCAAAACCGCGCTTATCCTGCAAATATGACAGCATTGGATAGCTTGTTTCATTATCGCCAGAAACTAGCTGATGAGCTGGGGTATAAAACTTATGCCGAGTATGCTTTGGTTACAAAAATGGCTGGCAAACCAAGTACTGTATGGGCTTTTCTTGATGATTTGCAAGCGAAGCTAACTCCACATGTAGGCCCTGAACTTGCCGAATTAAAAGAGATTAAACAAGCACAAAATCCAAATGAGCCTGCGACCATACAACCCTGGGATATTGCTTTCTACAGCAAAAAATTATTAGATAATAAATACAAGTTGAACACCGATGAAGTAAAACAGTACTTCGAAATGAATAATACCATACAGGGTATGTTCACCGTATACCAAAAACTGTTCAACATCAGCATACACGAAACTCATGGCATACCGGTTTGGAACGACAAAGTAAGATCATACGAACTGTATATGGACGGCAAAAAGATGGGGACATTCTTTCTTGATCTTTATCCCCGCCCTAATAAATACACCCACTTTGAGACTTCACCTATCGCACAATATCGCATAGCTAATGGCAAGGAAGTTTTACCTATAGGCACGTTAATATGCAACTTCCCGGAAGGCACAGCGACAGAACCATCCTTATTAGAACATGAAGATGTGATCACCATGTTCCATGAGTTTGGACATTTGATACATTTCCTGCTTTGTCACCCGGCAATAAGCTCACAATATGCATTTGCGGTAAAAGGGGATTTTGTTGAAGCCCCATCTCAATTCCTGGAGAACTTTTGCTGGAACTATGATTGCCTTAAGCTTTTCGCTAAAAACTATAAAACTGGCGCAGTTATGCCGAAATCGCTGTTCGATAAAATGAAAGCTGCACAAAACGCTGGCGTTGCAATTCAATACATCAGGCAGGTATCATTAGCGAAATTAGATTTTACTTATGAAGACCGCTACAACAGCATAAAAGACAAAGGAATTGACCAGGTAGAAAAAGACCTGTGGACTTTAAACCAAACCCCTTACCCGGAAGGAAGTCATTTTATCTGCGGATTTACGCATTTAAATAGTTATGGCGCAAATTATTATGGCTATTTATGGTCTAAAGTATATGCGCAGGATATTTTCTCGATATTTGAAAAGCATGGTGTGCTTGATCAGGCAACAGGTGTGAGATACCGTAAAGAAATATTGCAGGAAGGTGCCCAGGAAGATGAAATGGCTATGTTAAGGCACTTTTTAGAAAGAGAGCCAAACTCGGCAGCATTCTTGAAGTCGCTGGGAATAAGATAAATAATATAATAAGCTCATTTGTCATTCTGAGCGGAGCGAAGAATCTTCTAAATCGTGCATTGTTCGCTTTGCAAATCGAAGAAGATTCTTCGCTATGCTCAGAATGACAAGAGGTAAAATAAAGATATATAATACATGCTTGATATACTAATAATAGGTGCCGGCCCCATTGGATTGGCTTGCGGATTGGCGGCACAGCGAGCCGGTTTAAGCTTTTTAATTATTGAAAAAGGCTGCCTGGTTAATTCGTTATACAATTACCCATCAACCATGACTTTTTTCTCTACATCGGAGAAACTGGAAATTGGCGGGATACCTTTTGTCACCATCAACAACAAACCGGTACGTGCTGAAGCTTTAGAATATTATCGCCGGGTGGCAACATCAAGGCATTTGCCCATCAATTTATTTGAGGAAGTTACCGGGCTTACTAAAGATGACAATGGATATACCATCACTTCAAGAAAAGGAACGTATCAAGCTAAAAATGTGATACTATCTACCGGTTTTTATGATATATCGGTTAATTTGAATATCCCCGGTGAAGATCTGCCCAAAGTAAAACACTATTACCTTGATCCGCATTATTACGCCATGCAAAGGGTGGTTGTAGTTGGTTCAAGCAATTCGGCTATAGATGTCGCATTAGAAACTTATCGCAAGGGTGCTGATGTTACCTTAGTTGTTCGAGGTGATGAAATCAGTAGTCGTGTTAAATATTGGGTAAGGCCGGATATTATCAACCGTATTAAAGAAGGCAGCATTAAGGCCTATTTTAATTCACATCTGAAAGCTATACGGGATTATGAAGTTGATATTGAGACACCCGAGGGTACCATTACCATTCCCAATGATTTTGTGATGGCGATGACGGGATATAAACCCAATTTTAGTTTTCTGAAAAAACTGGGTATTCATTTATCCGAGGATAAGTATATCCCACAATACAACCCTGATACGATGGAAACCAATATGCCTGGGATGTACCTGGCCGGTGTGGTTGTAGGTGGTTTGGATACCCATTTGTGGTTTATTGAAAACTCCCGTATTCATGCGGATATGATTATTGATGATATTGTGCGTAAAAGGCTGGGATAGACCTATATTTTAGTGTATTCATTAAACAAAATATCATTTTGAACACTCCCTTGTAATAAAATAGGGTTTAAATGATTTAAAAGCATTTTTTACTTGCATAAATAAAAATTAATGTAAACTTTTGCAGTAAATTAAAAAAGCATAAAAAATGATCCACCAAAGCATAAATAAGTTAGTAACCAAAGCAAAATTTGCTCCGGTTGCCGCTGCTTTGTGTACCACTTTCGTTTCTCCATCACGACGAAGGCTATTTATGCCCAGGGTTTAATTTACATTTCTAAACAACCCAAATGAAGTTTAAATTAAACTTCTTCCTCCAAAAACCATTTAATAATTACGGCTTCATGGCCAATAATTTTACGGTAATCTTTTTACTATAATGACTATACAAGATTTTGACATACTGGTTGCTACTGCACAACACGTTGACTACGCCCAGCAAATTTGCGATGAAATGGCTGAATCGGCAAAAGCGCGCGGCACAGGTATTGCACAACGCTCGCCGGAATATGTCGCGGATAAAATGCTGGAAGGCAAAGCGGTAATTGCACTGCACAAGGAAGGTACCTGGGCAGGTTTTTGTTACATTGAAACCTGGAGTCACGGTGATTTCGTGGCAAACTCCGGATTGATCGTTAATCCGCAGTTTAGAAAAGTTGGCTTGGCGAAGGCTATCAAACATAAAATATTCGAGCTATCACGCACCAAATATCCCGAAGCCAAACTATTTGGTTTAACAACCGGATTGGCGGTAATGAAGATCAATAACGAGCTTGGTTACGGCCCGGTTACCTATTCAGAACTTACCCAGGACGAGGATTTTTGGAAAGGCTGCAAAAGCTGTGTTAACTATGATATTTTAACCAGCAAAGAGCGTAAAAACTGCATGTGCACCGCCATGCTTTTTGATCCTGCCGAAAAACAAAAAGAGATTGAAGATAAGATTAAGAAGCTAACGCATAAGGCTACCTTGCTTGAGCGGATTGAGAATGCCATAAAAAAGACAATTCACCACGAATAATATTAAGTTTCACAACATATACACCCAATGAAGAAAAAAGTAGTATTAGCTTACAGCGGCGGTTTAGATACCTCATTTTGCTGCATATATTTAACTCAGGATTTAGGTTATGAGGTACACTCGGTTATTGTAAATACCGGTGGCTTTAGCGAAGAGGAACTAAAAGGTGTTGAAGAACGCGCCTATAAAATGGGTGTAACATCGCACCATGTAGTTGATGAAACTAAAAACTTTTACGATACCTGTGTTAAATATCTGATATACGGTAACGTATTAAAAAACAACACCTACCCGCTTTCGGTAAGTGCTGAGCGTGTGAGCCAGGCAACCGCGATTGCTAACTATGCTAAAGAAATCGGCGCAGAGGCTGTTGCCCATGGTAGTACTGGTGCCGGTAATGATCAAGTACGTTTTGACATGATATTTAATATCCTGATACCGGACGTGCAGATCATCACCCCTATTCGTGATTTAAAATTGAGCCGTGAGGCGGAAATTCAATACCTGAAAGATCATGGTGTTGAGATGAATTTCGAAAAAAATAAATATTCAATTAACAAGGGCATTTGGGGAACTTCAGTCGGTGGTAAGGAAACTTTAACCTCAAATTTAGGTTTGCCTGAGGATGCATGGCCAACACAGGTAAGCGAAACCGAAACCCGTGATATTGAACTTGAATTTGAGCAGGGTGCATTAATTGCTGTTGATGGTGAGAAATATGACCATCCAACAAAAGCGATACAAGCATTGCAAGCTATTGCCGGGCCTTATGGCGTTGGTCGTGATATACATGTGGGTGATACTATTATTGGTATTAAAGGCCGTGTAGGCTTTGAAGCCGCTGCACCAATGGTGATTATCAAAGCACATCATACTTTAGAAAAACATGTATTAACCAAATGGCAGTTATCGTGGAAAGATCAGTTATCTTCATTCTATGGCAACTGGCTACATGAGGGACAATTTCACGATCCAATTATGCGTAACATCGAGGCATTTTTAACTGATACACAGCAATATGTTAGCGGTAAAGTATTTGTTAAATTATACCCATACAGGTTTCAGGTTGTTGGTATTGAATCAGCACATGATTTAATGTCGAACAAATTTGGCAGCTATGGCGAGATGAACAACGCCTGGAGTGGCGAAGATGTGAAAGGGTTCTCAAAAATATTTGGCAACCAGGTAATGATCTACCATAAAGTAAACAATCCTGAATAACATGGAGAACCCCGTTTTTTCGAAAAGTGAATGCTTGAGCCACTATAAATGGGGTGATGATTGTTATGGATGGAATTTTATTGACACAGACGTTCTATCGGTAAAACAAGAGTTGATGCCACCTGATACTGCTGAACAACTGCATTATCATGAAAAAGCTTCTCAGGTATTTTTTATACTGAAAGGAAAGGCAACTTTTACCATTGATGGCGTTGAAAGTGTTTTAAAGCCGGAACAAGGAATTGAAATAAAGCCCGGTCAAAAGCATTTCATCAGTAATAAAGAAAACAGCGATTTAGAGTTCATTTTATATTCAACACCATCTACAAAAAATGACAGGATCAACATTGAATAAAATTAAAGCCGGAATAATTGGGGGTGCAGGATATACAGGCGGTGAAATGCTGCGGATATTAGTGAACCACCCGAACGTTGATATTGCTTTTGTAAACAGCAAGAGCAATAGCGGCAACTATATTTACGAAGTGCACACTGACTTGTTTGGCGATACTGATTTAAAATTCAGCGGTGATTTGTCGCATGATATTGATGTGCTGTTTTTGTGTGTCGGCCATGGTGATGCGAAAAAGTTTTTGGCAGAAAATGATATTCCGGATAACATTAAAATTATTGACTTAAGTCAGGATTTTAGGTTAAGTCAAAATGCAAGAATCAATAATAAGAGTTTTGTTTATGGTTTACCTGAGTTACAGCGTGATGCGATAAAATCAGCTCAAAATATAGCTAACCCTGGTTGTTTCGCTACTTGCCTGCAATTGGGATTATTGCCACTGGCTGCAAATAATAACTTGAACAGCGAAGTCCACATCACAGCTACCACAGGTTCAACCGGTGCGGGACAAAGCCCATCAGCTACTACACATTTTACGTGGAGAAACGATAATTTGTCAATTTATAAAGCATTTGATCATCAGCATTTGGGTGAGATTGGCCAATCCTTAAACCAATTACAACCCGATTTTGGTCAGACGTTAAACTTCGTTCCTTATCGTGGTGATTACACCCGTGGTATTATCGCCTCAATATATTTAGATACTGATTTAACCGGAGATGAGGCATTTAAGCTTTACGAAGATTACTATGCCGGGCATCCGTTTACGCATGTAACCAAACGTAATATCGATCTTAAACAAATAGTAAATACCAACAAATGCTTTATACAAATACAAAAGCATGGTAAAAAACTATTGATTACAAGTATAATTGATAATTTAACCAAAGGCGCATCAGGTCAGGCAGTTCAAAACATGAATTTAATGTTTGGCTTTGATGAAACTGCAGGACTAAAACTAAAAGCTACCGGTTTTTAACTTTCAACTAACATGAAACTATTCGACGTTTATCCAATCAATCCGATCAACATTGTAAAAGGTGTTGGCAGCCTTGTTTATGACGACAAGGGCACTGAGTATCTTGATCTTTATGGCGGTCACGCTGTAATTTCTATCGGGCATACTAACCCACGATATGTTAAGCGATTGGAGGATCAGTTACATCAAATAGGTTTCTATTCAAACTCTATCGAGATCCCTTTACAAAAGGAACTGGCTGAAAAATTGGGTAAAGTTTCAGGTAAAGAAGATTACCAGTTATTTCTTTGTAATTCAGGTGCAGAAGCAAATGAGAATGCTTTGAAGCTGGCCTCTTTTTATAATGGCAAAAAGAAGGTTATCTCTTTTAAAAATGCATTTCACGGTCGTACATCATTAGCTGTCGCGGTTACTGATAACCCTAAAATTGTAGCACCTGTTAATGAAACTGACAATGTAATTTTTGTACCATGGCAGGACGAAGCTGCCCTAGAGCAGGCATTTGCTACCAATGAGATTTCATCAGTAATTATTGAAGGTATACAAGGGGTTGGTGGCATACAGGTAGCAAGCGAAAGTTTTTTAAGAAAGATACGCACGCTATGCGATCAGCACAACGCGGTATTTATAGCAGATTCTGTACAATGCGGATACGGCCGTACCGGTAAATTTTTCTCGCATGATTTTGCCGGTATTAATGCTGATATATACAGCATGGCTAAGGGGATGGGCAATGGTTTCCCGGTTGGTGGCATCATCATATCGCCAAAAATTCAGCCTGCTTATGGTATGCTGGGTACCACATTTGGTGGCAACCACTTAGCTTGTGCAGCTGGGTTAGCGGTGCTGGAAGAAATAGAACAAAATAACCTGATGCAAAATGCTGCCGAAGTAGGCGCTTACTTAATAAGCGAGCTGAAGAAATTCAAACAGGTTAAAGAAGTACGTGGCCGTGGTTTGATGATTGGCATTGAATTACCTGCTGAATTGGCCAACGTGAAAAAGGACTTACTTTTCAAGCATCACATATTTACAGGCGAAGCCAAACCTAACGTGATCAGGCTTTTACCAGCGCTTAATTTAACTAAAGCGTACGCGGATAGATTTTTAGAAGCATTTACAACAGTATTAAATCAACAATTAGTCCCTTCTTCGTAGCGAAGAAGGCCCCATTAGCCTATGAAACTTTTCACTTCTGTACACGATGTAACTAATATTAATGCACTTGCTGCCGAGGCTTTGCAATTAAAGCAAAACCCATACGCGCAGCAGCATTTAGGTAAAAACAAAACCTTAGGACTTGTTTTTTTAAATCCAAGTCTGCGTACACGTATGAGCACCCAAAAAGCTGCCTTAAATTTAGGCATGAATGTAATGGTACTTAATATGGATAAAGAAGGCTGGGCTTTAGAGCTACAGGATGGCGTAGTGATGAATGGTTCGACCGTAGAGCATATCCGCGAAGCGGCAGCAGTATTAGGCCAATATGTTGATATTATTGGTGTCCGCTCTTTCCCGGGGCTAAAGAACCGTGATGAGGATTATAACGAGGAGATATTTAACAAATTTGTAAAGTATTGTGGTGTACCTGTTGTTAGTTTAGAATCAGCCACCCGTCACCCATTGCAAAGTTTAGCTGATTTGGTAACGATTACTGAATTAAAAACAAAACCTCGTCCAAAGGTTGTATTAACATGGGCCCCGCATATAAAACCATTGCCACAAGCCGTACCAAACTCTTTTGCGGAATGGATGTGTAAGGCTGATGTTGATTTTATTATTGCGCACCCTAAAGGTTATGAACTAAGTACTGATTTTACTAATGGCGCAACCATCACTCATAATCAGGATGAAGCTTTGGCTGATGCAGATTTTATCTATGTAAAAAACTGGTCGGCTTTTGAACCTTATGGCAAGATATTGCCCGGTAACGAAGATTGGATGCTGACCAACGAAAAGTTAAAAATCACCAATGATGCTAAAGTAATGCATTGCTTACCTGTACGCCGCAATTTGGAGCTATCTGACGAGATATTAGATGGACCGTCATCAATTGTAGTGCACGAAGCTGGCAACCGTGTATGGGCAGCTCAGGCTGTGCTAAAACAAATGCTTGAGAGTTTATAACGATGTATATACCAGGCTTTAATACTTTCCCGGATAAGCAAGAAGTGATCAGTTTTATGCAGAAGTATAGCTTTGGCACCATTATAACATCTGCAGACAACTTACCTGTAGCTACGCATTTACCTTTTTTGATAGAAGAAAAGGATGATCAAGTAATTATCTCCTCACATTTTGCGAAAGCGAATCCGCAGGCATTGGGTGTGGATGGGAATACTAATCTCATTATTTTTACCGAGCCCCATGCTTACATCTCACCTAAAAGTTATGAGAAGGAGGCAAATGTGCCTACCTGGAATTATATAGCGGTGCATGCTTATGGGAAAGCACGTTTACTTAATGGTGAGCAAGAGCATCTTAACCTGTTGGAACGCACTATCAAGAATTATGAAGCTGGATATTTTAGCCAGTGGCAAAATCTGCCTGATGTTTACAAATCAAAAATGATAAAAGGCATTGTTGGATTTGAGATAATTGTAACCGATCTACAGGCCAAGCGTAAACTTAGCCAAAACCGCAGCGAAGTTGAAAAGGAAAACATCATTAATTCCTTAAGCGAAAGCCCATCTGAAAGTGAGCGGGAGATAGCACAATACATGTCTTCGTTAAAAAAGCATTAAGCTGGTTTATTTCTAAAGGAGAAATTGATAACTCTATTTAGGGTGAGCCCTTGTATCACTATAGAAAATATCACTACAAAATAGCTGCCTGCTAAAATAATTTCCCTATAAATAGAATGCGGCAGGGATAATGCGAGTGCTATAGAAATCCCTCCGCGCAAACCTGCCCAGGTTAATATATTTACGTTTGCATAATTAATTTTCAGTGAATGCCTTAGGAAAGTAACGGGTAAAGCAACGCTGACCCACCGGGCTATAAGCATTAATACAATAACTATACCGCCTGTGATAAAATAGTTGGTAATAAACGAAAGGTTTATCATTTGCAAACCCAGCATAACAAACAATATGGTGTTTAACATTTCGTCAACCAGTTTCCAGAATTTCCCCAGTGCTTCATTGGAATGTTCTTTATCATCAGAGTTGATGGAGCGGTTGCCCATAAACAAACCCGCGGCTACTACAGCCAGGGGAATTGATAAACCCGCGTAAATACATATTAAGGAAATACTCATTACCAAAGCCAGGGAAACCAATACAATGGTTTGAAAATCGCTAATAGAACGCATTAACCGGTATGCAAAAAACCCCATAAATATCCATTAGGTTTGTTTTATATTTAAAGATATCGCAAGTCAGAGGTGATCCAGCTTCAATCCTAGGTTTGCAGACCTATTTAGGGATACGGTCCTCTGACTTTGCTATGCTTCGGGCTTAAATAGA
>Ga0302309_10000142_pt1 | contig 99387 bp, 96 predicted proteins | sample III_Palsa_N1_1_FD_200453 | JGI IMG/M metagenome (GOLD analysis project Ga0302309, IMG submission 200453) | Peat permafrost microbial communities from Stordalen Mire near Abisko, Sweden - III_Palsa_N1_1 | ecosystem: Environmental > Terrestrial > Soil > Palsa > Peat permafrost | place: Sweden...
TCAGTCGGCGGGTATTTTTTAGCAACATCATAATAAGCCGGACCAACCAGTTTAACATCCATTTTATGGCAGGTTAAACAATCCGATTTCAGGAACAATGCTTTTCCCGCAGCAATATCGGCAGCTGTAGGCCTTTTTGCATGTACCGTATGATGAACGGTTTGTGCCGAAACTGCCGAAAAGATGAAACAAGTTACTAAAATTAACGCGGCAACCGATAGTTTTTTCATTATACCAGGGGGAAATAGGAACTGTATATTTCTAACAATGTTCGAACATATACAATCGATTGTAATTTTGCAAATGTTAATCGGTAATAACAAAAATTTTACTGCGGATGAAAGGGATGTTCTATGTAGCCATCGCATTTTTGGATTAAGTGTTAGTGCAGTGCCCTTAGCCCGGAACGGGTAAATACAGTACTAACCCTTTTCGTAAAAATTCAACGCATCCATTGCCATTTTCCCGTGATCTTTATGCCAGTTAGTAATGGTTTTCGGGTCGAAGTAAGCTATTTCCAGGCTTTCGTGTGAAATGGTAATGTCAATATCCCTTGTATTACATAAATACGAAATATGTACCGATGTATGCGGCTGCGCATATTCGCCGGGCAGGCGGGTATAAAAGCCAGTTAGTTTTTCAACGGTGACATTCAGCCCGGTTTCTTCCTTCATTTCGCGAATGATAGCCATTTCAGGCGTTTCGCAGGTATCTACCCAACCGCCGGGCAGGCCATAGAGCTTATCATCTGCCCGTTTTTCGAGCAGGATCTCACCTTTAGCATTAAATAAAACGCATTGCACGCCCAATTTTGGGGTGATGTAACCCAACTCGGCAGAAAACCGCCGGATGATTTCTTCTTTTTCCAACCCTGTTATTTCGGCGTATTGTTCCGAAGCCAGTTCCAGTAGGCGTTGGTATTGCTTCAGGTCGTACGGCGATTTGGCGTAGTTGATACCCGTTTGGGCTATAGCGCGCATTTCGTCCAGCATATCGAGGTAATTGTGTGGGATCATTTTCGGCAGATTAATGGCCTAAAATAAGCAAGTATTCGGCCTGCGGCAATTTCCTTCAAAATCATAACTTTGCATTCTCGAAAATAAGATCAAAAAGAGGTTATATAATGTTTGAAAATCTTTCGGATAAACTCGACAGGGCGTTTAAAGTCCTGAAGGGACAGGGCACCATTACTGAGATAAACGTGGCCGAGACCATGAAGGAGATACGCAAAGCGCTCCTGGATGCCGACGTTAACTATAAAACCGCCAAAGCGTTTACGGATGACGTTAGGCAAAAAGCCATAGGTCAGAATGTGCTTACCGCCGTTTCGCCGGGGCAGTTGCTCACCAAGATCATGAACGATGAGCTGGCAGAATTGATGGGTGGTACTACGGCAGAGATTACTTTCCCGGCAACGCCAACCATTATACTGATAGCAGGTTTGAACGGTGCCGGTAAAACAACCTTTACGGGTAAGCTGGCCAACTTCCTGAAAACACAAAAGAACAAGCGGCCTTTACTGGTTGCTGATGATATTTACCGCCCGGCGGCTATCGACCAGCTGGAAGTTTTGGGTGGGCAGATAGGCGTACCCGTTTATGCCAACCGCGAATCGAAAGACCCTATCGCGATAGCAAAAGAGGGTATTGCCCTTGCAAAGCAGAACAACTATAACGTGGTGATTATTGACACTGCGGGCCGATTGTCTGTCGACGAGGCCATGATGCGCGAGATAGAGCAGGTAAAAGCCGCCGTTAACCCGCACGAGATATTGTTTGTGGTGGATTCCATGACCGGCCAGGACGCTGTGAACACTGCCAAAGTGTTCAACGACCGCCTCGACTTTACCGGCGTGGTTTTAACCAAGCTGGATGGTGATACACGCGGCGGCGCGGCGCTATCGATAAAATCGGTGGTGAACAAGCCGATAAAGTTTATCGGTACCGGCGAAAAAATGGAAGCGCTTGACGTTTTCCACCCCGACCGTATGGCCTCGCGTATTTTGGGAATGGGCGACGTGGTTTCGCTGGTTGAACGGGCGCAACAGCAGTTCGACGAGAAAGAAGCCGCCGAGTTGCAAAAGAAGATACGCAAGAACAAGTTCGATTTTAACGACTTCTACAGCCAGATACAGCAGATCAAAAAAATGGGTAACATGAAGGACCTGATGGGCATGATACCCGGCGTTGGCAAAATGATGAAGGATGTGGAGGTTGACGATAACGCGTTTAAATCCATAGAAGCAATCATCCAGTCGATGACGCCTTTTGAAAAAGAGAATCCCGACAGTATCAACCAAAGTCGCCGCGGCCGTATTGCGCGTGGCTCAGGTACCGACCTTGCTGAGGTAAACCGCCTGATAAAACAGTTTGAGGATATGCGCAAGGTAATGAAGCAAATGAGCAACCCGGCTGCCATGGCAAACATGATGAAGCGGATGCCGAAAATGTGATTGTTGGTGAATAGTTGATTGGGTTGGATTAGGTGAATGGTTTTAACTCGAAATCAATATTAGTATACTTTTAAAAATAATAGCGATGGGTTTCAAACCCATCGCTATTATTTTTTTGTTTCCTATCTTGCAATGCTATGAATAAATTTCTTTCAGGTTTCTTTTTCATTTCGATGATTTCTGGCTTTTCCGCTAAAGCCCAAACTTCATTCCCCGACATTGATGTTCAGCATTATACCTTCAATTTGGCGGTGAATGACGCAAACGACAACATAAAAGGTAAAGCCGAAGTCACTATAAAATTTACGGCTGATGTGCCGCAGGCGGAGCTGAACCTGGTTGAGAAAAATAGCAGTGGCAAGGGCATGCTCGTTAGCAGCATCACAGAAAAAGGCAAAAGTTTAGCCTTCCAACAGGACAGCGATGTGGTAAACATCCTTTCTCCCGAAAAAAAGAACAGTGTACATACCTTCACCATAAATTATGAAGGTATCCCGGCCGACGGGTTGATCATCTCCACTAATAAACATGGACACCGCACCTTTTTTGGTGATAATTGGCCGAACCGGGCGCATAACTGGCTGCCCTGCGCCGATTACCCGTCGGATAAAGCCTCCCTTGATTTTTTAGTTACTGCACCCGATCATTACCAGGTGGTGTCAAACGGTTTAAAGGTTGAAGAAAAAGAACTGGGCGATCATACCAAGCTCACCCATTGGAAGGAAACGGTTATGTTGCCAACCAAAGTAATGGTAGTCGGCGTAGCGGATTTCGCCATACAACAGTCTGGTCTGGTGAACGGTGTACCGGTTTACACCTATGTTTTCCCGGAGGATTCGACAGCCGGGTTTAAAAATTATGCTTACGCACCGGCTATATTGGCCTGGTATATGCAAAAAATTGGCCCCTATGCTTATAAAAAACTCGCCAATGTGCAGTCAAAGACTATTTACGGGGGCATGGAAAATTCGAGCGCAATATTTTATTATGAAGATTCACCCAATGCCGGCAGGGCTGATGAGGAATTACAGGCACACGAGATAGCCCACCAGTGGTTCGGCGATGCCGCTACCGAAAAGAGCTGGAAAAACCTGTGGCTGAGCGAAGGCTTCGCCACCTACATGACCAATTGCTACCTCGAACATAAATACGGTACAGATACGCTAAAAAAACGGGAAACGAGCGACCGCCAAAAAGTGATCCGGTTTGAACGGCGTCGGCTGGCGCCGGTAATTGACAGCACTCAAAGAAACCTGGTAGCTTTGCTGGATGCCAACAGCTACGAAAAAGGCGGCTGGGTGCTGCACATGCTGCGCCATAAGTTAGGTGATACCATTTTTTGGCAGGGCATAAGGGGGTACTACGCCAAGTACGATGGATTCAATGCCAATACCGATGACCTGCGCCAGGTAATGGAACAGGTTAGCGGCCAGGATCTTAAACCATTCTTTACCCAATGGCTGTTTACTGCCGGGCATCCCGACCTGGATATTAAATGGCGTTATGATGCTGATAAGAAAACCGTATTTATAAATATCATCCAAAAACAAAACGCCGCATTTCAATTCCCGCTGGAATATAGCATTGATGGAAAATTGTACACTGCCAATATCGCCTCAAAAGAAACAGGTATAGCAGTAGCTTTGGATACGAAGCCTGCTATTATAGTTATAGATCCTAATGTAAACCTGCTGGCTAGTTTTGCAGTGAAGGAACAATAATAACTACCCGTGATCCATACCTTAACGCCTCATTTCCGAGCTTTCATGTTAATTTTCTGATGATCAAATGGTACCCCTTTGGGTACTGTTTTGTTACGGATCTCATTGGTAATTTTAGGTAACCAATTTAAGCCGTTATGAGAAGATCCATTTTGAATATAAAGCGCATTTTTTCAATTGCGCTTTTCGCTGCTGTTGTACTCATCCCCTTCAAAAAAATTAATGCCCAGGTTATGATAACAGCCGGCGGCAAGTTTAAGGACTGGAATTATTCCCAAAGTTCGGTTTTTGGCCTGGCAAAGCTTGCTAATGCCGATAACAGGACCTATTATACCATATCAAAGATTGATTTACAAACAACCATTGTGCGTGAACATAGCCCTAGCGGTATAGTTGTGAATACAACCGTGGTAAGGTTTTTTAACGGAAAACTGAAATTAATTACGTTCACCAACCAATGGGGCGATACTCATGAAACCATGAATTTTAAATATATAGGTAATGAGACGTTTACTGTTACAGATACCCAAAGCGGCGTAAATGGGTTTTTGCCCTGCAAATCGGCCTTGTATATTTTTAAAAATAATTTATTGAGCGAGGTGAGGCATTTGGATTATTCGGGCAGGTTATGCAATAATTCAGATGGTGTTGCAGTGGTTCAGTATATAAGATATACCGACCCGCCCAGGTTTTCACTGATAAAAGAGCAATCGTTTTATGATACAAACGTTGCGCCCGCTATAAGCAAAAGCGATGATTGCTATAAAATTATTTACGAACGGGATGCCAGCGGAAATGATATTTCACAAGCTTTTTATGGTATACATGACGAACCGGTAACCAACCGTTACAGGGATTTTAAAATAATATGGGAGTATGACGATAACGATAATTGTATAAAAAGAGAAGAGATAGGACTAAACGAACAGATAATATTAAACTCGGACAGTGTGGCCCAATACAGGTATACTTATGAAAACGGCTTGCTGATGCAGGAAACACGTTATGACGACAGGAACAACGTATGCCGGGCCTCGGCAGTTGGTGATGGCATTGCAATTGTAAAATACCAATATGATGGCAACGGAAATAATATCTTGAGAACGTATTATGATGAAACCGGCGCCCCGATTAATTCGCATAATGGGTATCAAAAGGTGGTTTACACCTTTTCGCCGCTAAACATGCTTATCAAACTCGAATTTTTTGATAAATACCAGGCGGCGGCGCTCAATCCAAGTGGCATACATGAATATATTGCCTTAAAGGATGATAAAAACAGGCTAATACAACAATCCTATTTCGACAAGGACAACAACCCTGTGAAAAATGGATTGGACGAGGTGTATATGGAAAAAATCAAATATGATGAATTTGGCAGGGTAATATCGAGAAGCTATTGGAAAGACGATGTTACCAAAATGGCCAGGTGGAACGGGTACCATGAATATATGACGCGATATAATGATGACGGACAGGAAACAGAATTACTCTATTATGATGAAAATGGAAACTTGTTTAAAACAGACGGAGGATATTCGCGATTGTTGGAAAAATATGATACGGATGGCCGATGGACGGGATTAAGTTATTTTGATAATAATACTCCTGTGATGGTGAGCGGAAAGGGCATGGTTATCAACTTTCAATCGATAAAATTTTTTTATGACAGCAATGGCAGGCAGGCGGGCCTTGAATATTTTGATGATGCCGGCAACCCTGCGAATGCGGCGATAACAATGGTAGCAAACCAAACCTTCAACTGCCATAAAATAGAATTTGTGTACCAGGGAAACAGGATTATACAAGAAAACTGTTACCTCGCCAACAGTGACGCTCCTGCGAAAATAATTGACTGCCTAAAGAATGATTACGTTGATACGAATGGGCTCCGCAAAGGGTTTAAGAACCAATGACAATTTAAAGCTTTTTGCAAAGAACTAACGATATCCGGAACTTATTGTAGCGTTTGCTGTAACGATAGCGTAACGGAGATAAGACCAAGCAATTATGAAAAGGACCTATAAGCCAGCTTTGTTTTTACTCGCGATAATGATGATTGCTATTGCATCGTGCAAAAAAGACGCGGCAAGCGGAAAAACCCTTACATTAACTGTGGCAGATTCGGGCAAAACGTTGTCGGTTGTTAACGGTGAAAAAATATTGGTCACGCTTGGCAATCCCGGCGACGGCGGGTTTACTTTTAACGCCTGGCAATATAACTCGTCGGTTTTACAACTGGTGGGCCATACCCGCAATTATCCGCCGGCAAATTCACCCGTTGGCGATTTCGGTTCGGATACCTGGCAATTCACCGCCATACAAAGCGGCACATCAACCTTAAAAATAACCGCTACCCAAAGCCCGGTTGAAACGGTAACTATGTTCAACGGCAGCATAAAGGTTCAGTAACACCTCTTTTCCCGTTCCGAAAAATTTTATACTTTGCACTAAGATTAAACTTTATCAAAAGTGCTGGTTAAAACTTACGGGAGCGCGGTTTATGGCATAGAGGCCATTACCATTACGGTTGAGGTGAATATATTGGCCGGTACCAAATACTTTATTGTTGGTTTGCCTGATAACGCCGTGAAGGAAAGTTATTTCCGTATCGAATCGGCGCTAAAAAACTGCGGTTATCGCATGCCACGCCAGCAGGTAGTGGTAAACATGGCGCCGGCTGATATTCGTAAAGAAGGCTCGTCCTATGACCTTACCATTGCAACAGCCGTATTGGCATCGTCCGGACAAATTGAAGCGGAAAACCTCGACAAGTATTTAATAATGGGCGAACTGTCGCTTGATGGCAGCCTGCAACCTATCAAAGGCTCTTTACCCATTTCCATACAGGCGCGTAAGGATGGCTTTAAAGGCTTCATCCTCCCCAAACAAAACGCCCGCGAAGCCGCCATTGTAAACGACCTTGAAGTTTATGGCGTTGACAGTATAAGCCAGGTTGCAGATTTTTTTAACGGCAAGCTGGTGCTTGAACGTGAAATTGTAAATACCCGCGAGGAGTTTTATGATAGCCTAAGCAATTACGATACAGATTTCAGCGATGTAAAAGGCCAGGAAAACATTAAACGCGCACTGGAAATTGCTGCAGCTGGCGGCCATAACGTAATACTGATCGGTCCGCCGGGGGCGGGCAAAACCATGCTGGCCAAACGCCTGCCAACCATCCTGCCGCCGCTTAGCCTGCACGAATCGCTCGAAACTACCAAGATACATTCTGTTGCCGGTAAGCTGTCAACCGCAGATGCATTGGTAACCATCCGGCCATACCGTTCGCCGCACCATACAATTTCAGACGTAGCGCTCGTCGGCGGTGGCGGCAACCCGCAGCCGGGCGAAATATCGCTGGCGCATAATGGTGTATTGTTTCTGGATGAGCTGCCCGAATTTAAACGCAGCGTACTGGAAGTAATGCGCCAGCCGCTGGAAGAACGCCGGGTAACCATTTCGCGCGCCAAGTTTAGTGTGGACTACCCTTGTTCGGTAATGCTGATCACCAGTATGAATCCATGTGGCGGTGAGAAATATTATTACCATTTAGAGACTGCACGGGCGTGTAGGCTAAATTGATGGTGATGTCATCGTGCACGATTTCAATGGATTTGGTGATCGTTTCAACGATGTTGCGCTTTTGGCCAAAGTCCATGTAGTCCCATTGCGCCTGCAAGGTTTGCGCTTCGCTAACCACCACTTCACCAGATAACGCTTGAATGGAATAGACATCTATTTCCGCTTCAAGTTTTGGCATTAGCGTATCAAGTTGCCCTATGCGTTCTTCAAGCGGGCTATATTGTTCCATATAGAGGTCTTTAGCCAAGCCGCCATCAAGGCGCAGATTAACCAGTTCGGTAACGCGCTTTGCAAGTTTGGTGCGTTCCTTTGTTGCCGATGTTAAGAGTGCTTTTTTGTCCTGCAACTGCTTATCAGTATCGCTTTTGATTGCTTGCAGATTGATACTTTCCAAATACTCTTTCAGGAACGCCTGATAGATGTCGTCCATGTCATCAACCTTTATCCGGGTCTTGCATTTCGGACAGGCGTATGTTTGGGATTTGCGCTGCACGTACATTGACTTGTTGCAGGCACACTTCACAAAGCCCGATAACAGATAAACTGCCTTTGGGCCAACACGGACGTTTTGCTTTGCCTGGGCTTCAAGGATGGTATTTACCGCGTTCCACAGTTCAACCGAAATAATGGCGGGACACGGTATGATAATCCATTCTGCTTCGGGCTTGATAACCCAGCCTTTGTTCTTGCCGGTGGATCTCGTGTAGTTTGCCCGGCGCTCACCTTTGGCGGTGCTGTCTCTCAAAAGCCTTTCTACAGTTGTGGCGGTGAACTTCGAGCCGTTGCGGGTACGGTAACTGCGCTTATTAAGCTCTACGGCAACTGTGTGTTTTCGTTGATACTCCATAAAGAGTTCATACATCAGTTTACGTACCGGCGCCTCAGTTTCATTTAATTCAAATTCATTGCCATTCCACCGATACCCTAATGGTGCCTGGCCGCCCAGCGGTTTTCCCATCTTTGCTCTAATGGGGACGGAGGCAGCTACGCGACTGGCGATCTCTTCGCGCTCCCATTGCGCCATCGCGGCGATGATGGTGAAGAACAACCTACCTGCCGGGCTACTGGTGTCAATGCTCTCAGCCAGCGAGATGAGGTCAGCGTTGCTTTGCCGAAAGAGTTCCGCAAATTCCAACAGTTCCTTGGTGTTGCGGGCTAAGCGAGCAAGTTTCGAGAATACTAGGCCGCTAATGTGACCCTTTTTGATGTCGGCAAGCATGCGCTTTGCTTCCGGGTGCTCAATGATCGTTTTGCCGCTGAAGGCGCCTAGATGATAGATTTCGACCACGTCCCAATCCTTGTGCGCCGCGTACATGCGGGCGCGTTGTTCATGGTGTTCCGGGCTTTCGTCTTTGACTTGATGATCGGTGGATACTCTAATCCAAATGCCGACGCGTTTCTTGATTTCCATTGGTTCGTATTTTGTTTGTGAAAGAATAGGTGATTTAGATTAAAGATAGCTAATTATCGGAAATGGCAATAGTGGAGTAAAAGGGGGGATAACTCACCCTTTACGTGTATGACGGCATCCAGCAGGAATAGGTACACTAAGAAAAAATGTTTCACCTTATACTCTCTGCCATGCCTGTACGAAACCGAAAATATGAAGAAATCCTGCAATTGCTTTTTGGTGCTCTCATTGCCCTTGTTCTTTTAGATGCTGTCGTGCACGTCATCATTCGCATTGTGAAAGCATGCATGCACAAATAGCTATCCACACCGCCTGCAAAGACGGTGTTTTTTATACGATCCCTACAACGGGCAATAATACACGAGCATGCTATGGTCATCGAGGAAGAACCAGTCCACCGGCAGGCCGCACAATTTCGAAAATTCACTCAACCGATCATAGGGCATTTCGCAGAAGCCCTGTTCGTAGTGCATGACGAGTTGGTGCGAGCAGTGCAATAACTCGCCCATGAAGTCGAGGGTATAGCCTAACTCAAGTCGCTTTTGTTTGACTTTTGAACCTACCACCTTTGCTAATTCAGACATACACGCATGTAGTTGATATAGGTAAAGATACCAAGTCGTGCAACTTCCCTCAATGCCACCGCCTACTTTATTTCCCGCTGCCTTCATGCGATACTTTCAAAAAAATTGTTCACCATTAATCCCATATCGCATGCATGATACAAAAACACTCTTTTCCCTATTCCGGGACTATGCCAAAACAAAGAACTATGCATTGGCGCTGCATGAGTTGCTCAACTATTTCCTTATGCCGTTCAAGGTGTACGAAACCCCCGAGGAGAAAAGCACCGCGCTTGACTACCTTGCCACGCACCCACAGGCCAATCTCATCTTTCCCATCCTTGAGGAACTTGGCACCCTGTCGGAAGGCTTTGCCGATCCGTTGGGACACCTGTATGAGCGCCTGATCTCCAAGGGCGAGAAGGGGCAATTCTTCACGCCCGAGCACGTCGCCGACCTCATGGCTGCAATCACCATCCCCGAAAACACCCCACCAGGCAATAGGGTTTATGACCCAGCCTGCGGCTCGGGGCGCATGCTGCTTGCAGCCGCCAAACTCAATCGCCATTTCCATTTTTATGGCGCTGACGTTGACGGGCTATGCGCGAAGATCACGGCCGTCAATTTCCTCCTGCAATCGCTCACCGGAGAGGTGGCGCACATCAACAGCCTCACCAACGAGTTTTACGGCGGCTACAAAATCGGGACGGTCTTGCGCGATGGCTTCCACATGCCCTGCTACCTGCCAATCGACGACCGTGTGGATAGCTATATCTGGAATGTCACCCGTACCTCCGGCAAGAAGCGGGAGTTTGACACGCCGTTTAATCCGGTGAGTACAGGGCCAATAACTGGTACGCAAGGCGATCTGTTCGAGCAACCGTAGCATGCGAAAACACAAAAGGTGGGAGTTACCCACCTTTTTCTTTGCCAATATGCGCTGCGACTATCGCCTCGAATACCTTTTTATGATACTGGTTTTTGCGCTCTAGCGCAGCACTGTATTCAGTTGTCGTTATGGGATACGTCTTAACCACAAAGTCCATTAAGTCCCGGTGGTTTTTCGCTCCCGGAAGGTGCTGTTTTAAGTCCTCTTTGGTGCAGACATCCATCATGCACCCCTTGATTACAATAAACGCCATCAGCTTTTTAAGCAATAAATCTATACTGGCGGGCTGATGAGTTTTCGGCGGGACTTTTATCACAACAATACTGATATGGTATGTCGTGAAGTAGGTGCCGATCCGCTTAATCACATGGTCTGCCTTGTCTTCAGACCATTGTGCCCTGAACGAATGGGTATTGAAGTCCCGGAGTTCCCAGTCATGCATGTAGGCAATGCCTATGGTGGTTGTTCCCAGGCTAATACCGAGCACCCCCATTGTTGTATCGTTTGTGATTATTGACTGTTGTAACGAAGATGGCAGCGCGGGACTTGAGTACCTGGCTATCCGGTGTGGAACAGGCCCGATTGAGTGCCTGCCGGAGAAAGTCATGGTCGACTTCTTTGGTATAGCGTAGAAATTGGGTCAGTGCTGCGGGGTCCTGTAGCCGCTCTGCGATTTCATTTGCCAGTTGTATTTCTTCTGGTGTATACGTATGTGTGTAATTATTAATATGCTTCATAATCTTATTTATTGCATCGTTCGCTCGTTCGTTTTTATATATTTTATCGGTTGATCGTTCGAGTATCTCATTTCAACAATAAAAAACCCCTAAACACAAATTGCTCAAGGACATTACATTGTCCGTTAACACTCGCCTTTAAAGAACTCCAACTCACGTGCAGCAAGGTGGCGCTTCATTGCCGTAAAGTATTCAGGATAGAGTTCATTGGGATACGTGCGGTACAGGATGCTCAGCTTTACCAAATTGGCCATGTTAGGAAAGCCCTTGCCGTGTTCCCATTGCCGGAGCGACCAGGGACTTTGCAGTTCCAGCAAGGCCGAAACTTCTTTTTGCTTCAATCCCCGCAAGCGGCGATGCAACTTTAATCTATTTGGAATAGGTCGACTTCCTTGTTCCATGCAGAACATTGTATCGAGAGTACAAGAATGGGATAAGTAAAGTAGAGGTGGGGAAAACTTACTCTTTACTATCGCGGCACTTTTTTCATGTCGAAGTGCACTCTCTAATTCCTTGACTTTTATAGGCTGTTATGCTATTATATAAGCATAAAAGCATAGTATATAAATCAATGAAACCACCATTCAAGGCAGACCCAAGAGACGTGATGAAGTATAGTGATGATATTTTAGAGATAGTAGACAATCAGGAAGAATTTACCCGCGGTGATCTGCAAGGTGCTATAGAAGCGGTGGTGATGAATATTTTGATAGAAGTACAGAAAAAGCAGTACAAACAGGCAACACAAAAATAAGTAACTGATAGCCACGCATAAAAATTGGTAAGGTTTCGATAGTTGAATCGTATTACTAGATATACACAGGGGTAGACTATGGTTTATACCCTGTCGGAATGATATAATTTAAATACAAAGAGATGTCGAATATAAATCACGAGAAATACAAAAACGCCTTGCTCTTTTTCCTGAATAATTGCAGCGGTGAAGTTGGGATTACTAAACTCAATAAGCTTTTTTATTACCTTGATTTCATTTCATATAGGGATAGGGGTCAGTCAGTCACAGGTGAAACCTACCTTAGTATGCCTCGTGGGCCATTTGCCAAGAACCTGGAAAATACAATTATAAAAGAGGCTACCATCGAAAAACTAATTACCGGGGAAGAGGAACCGAGTATATATTTTTCAAGAAAAACAAGATTTTCTAGTATCGTTGAAGCCAATCTTAGTGTGTTCGATGAATATGAAATTAAATTACTTGAACATATTTGCAATGAATTTGGGGACAAAACTGCGCGTGAATTAATTGCCAGAACCCATCTAGAAGCGCCCTGGGTCTATTCAGAAGAAAACAAGCCCCTTGATTACAAACTTGCTTCTGATATTGAATTATTTGAAGATCTTCAAATAGCATAGTCCTCGTGTATGGAGTGGACGATAATTGAAACCGAGGGTTTCAAAAAGTGGTGTAAAAAAAATGACGTTGATGAGGAAAGTATAAGCTTTTTCAAAAGGCCATTACAACAATTTGATAGAGGTGTTCGCATTCACGAAAAACAAACACGTCTTGTAAGCGATGATGTGTATGAAATTTGGTATGTGCGTATGCCGGACAAAAAATTTGATGCCGGCAAAAAATCCGGTTTTCGAATAGTCTTTGTACTGGATATAGAGGAAAAGATACTTATTCTTGAGGGCATATTCCGAAGGAAGTTTTTAAACTATAAAACAGAAACCGGAAAATTTCAAAGTAATTTCGAGACTTTAATTGATGACCTAGCTTTTCAATATATAACAAAACGTTTATAGTTAAACCTCACCAAATGTATTTTCCCACTTCAAAATAAACTTATAGAATTCATGGCCCGAATAATATATATGAGCCGATACAAATTATGCACAGTAATCCAGATAGATAAAAGAAATGGAGTAAATACACGAATCCAAGTCGGGTATATTTGAATGTACCGACATTCAACTTAACACCAAAAAAAATCATACAGGCGTACAGGAAGGAAAGGTAAGACCTAACCCACATCCTGCGAAGAGTTTTGCTGCTTTTTTCAATGTCCCATTTTGTTTTTAGATTTTCTATAGTGTAGACATCGTTGATAAATGTGTCAAAAAAAATTACTGACAAAACAAAGAAGAGCAGAAATAATTTCAAGCCCCAGGAAAACACAAACGTCATGTTATGCCCGTAATTCCACCAATATTTCGATAAAAATGAATTTCTCATTTGAGTGTAGCGGGGAAAATTATATTCACAACAAAATACGCAAATAGTTTACGGGGATGAAGATACCAAATTGATGAATTGTAGCTACTTAATCCCAATCTTTTAACATAAGTACACGAATATGGCTTGTGATGTCATATATGCGCATAATAGGAAAGCCACTCGCTCGGGAATGGCTTTTTTAGCTTCACATTACGAATATGTTTCAATGGAAGTGAATTCTTGGGATATACTCTACAATGTACTCACCGGCAACGAGAATCAATATAAAAATTGTGTACATCGGCAATGACTTAGTATCATAGACTTTAAAAAAGTCAATCATTTGAAATAAAAGTCGTCATAACTGAATACCGGGTAGACACTACTTTAATCTACTGGCGATTGTGCAAAGGATGATTTCTATATTCCACAGGAGTCATCTTTTTTAAATTATAGTGTAGGACGATGGGTGTTAAGTATCTTGCTTTTCAATTCTTTCAAAGATGAAATCAATAAGGGCTTCGGGGTATCTTCAGGGTTAATTAGTACCCTGATTGCCTGTTCACGATCTATTGCTTGATTTGAAGTGAACATTGAGATGTGGCAAAGGGCGTGTAGCTTTAAAAGTGCGGCGTCATCCAAAGCCTCAATTTGAGGGATATAGCGCACAATCTCCTCGGCTGTCCAGCCATAATTTAAGAGATACTCGACGTTTCCTTGTGAGGGGCTTTCAAAATGTGATGTCATGCTTATAGCATAGCATCACATGAAAGAAGATACATCCTTACTTTTTGTTTTCCTGATGCAGGTCATAGGTCTGTTGCCCCATCACCTTTGCACCCTCGTCGGTGATACCGTCTACATCGTGTTCCGGTGCGCGATTGCCGCCTTCACCAAAAGTCATACTATCAACATGTTCTTCGGGATGAGCATCGCTGGTATGGGGTTTACTGTACTCAGAAGTATTCTCGTGGTGTTTTGAATCTTCTGGTTTTTCGGTTACTACTTTTGGATCACTCATGATTATACGTTTTTAAAGAACAGCCAGGGTACTGCAAAAGTGCGGCCACTGTTACATTATAGGCCTGGGTGCGTTAAATGCCCTTCCTATATCTACTATCATGAATTGTTGTATGAAAAAGGGGCCAATTATTCCCTTATTAACAACGTTTTCTCAGACAAGGTTCCCATTATTGCCATCCAGGTACTTGCCCCATTTCAAAATAAACTCGTACAATTCTGTAAAATGATTTGATATATTTTGCCCCATCTCCACATCAACAGATTTTTTTGAAAAATCGCCAAAAAACCTATATAAGACAGAGGGATTTACGGTTCGATAACGTGTTTTTAGGTCATACTGAATTTTAGTGTCAAAGAAGAAGAAAAATAGCTTTTTTCTCTCAGGCAATGTAGCAGAAGTCCATATTTTATAAGGGCTTTTTGCAATTTCCGTCACCTTTTCTAAGGCGGTTCGATAAGGAATTGATAGGTCTATGACTACAGGTGTATTTTCCTTAATTTCCTTTATCTGATTTTCCAATAATTCAATCTTCTGTTCATAACGATTACGGGCAGTAACATTTGTAGCTGCATGGGACATTTCGACATATTCATCTATCTGTTTTTCTAAGCGACTAAGGTCATTACTTGTTGAGTTACTATTAAAATTGCTTACAGCCGCTTGCCACGCTTCTTCGAATAGCGATGTAAACTTCCCTATTACCTCTTGTTCCGGTTTTAGCTTGTTCATTACGGCTTCAAAGTCCTTATTGAGATTATCTCTTGCCCCCGATTTTTTATACATGATGCAGCCTGGCGTTTGGCAGAGGTAGTAAGGGTATAGTTTTTTTCTACCCAGGCTAAAAGCAGCAGTAAACGGACGATTGCAGTGGGTACAGTTAATTAGTCCGCGCAGTTCAAATTCAGGATTATCGTCTATGCGCGCCTTTTTTACGTATGCCGGCTTAGCTAAACGAGCAAGATTTTTATTATAGGTATCCTCATCAATTAAAGGCTCATGTACCCCCTTAATCCTTGCCACGTCCCACTTTGGAAACTCGATGAATCCGGCGTAAAATGGGTTCCTTAATAGTGAACTTACCGTACTTACGTACCGTTCGTCATGGAACTGGTTAGGAAACATGCCTTTCTTTCGCAGGAAACGAACCACATCTATCTGATACATGAAACGAAATTGGGCATATCCCTCTAGTGTCTCTTTTATAACAGGCGCAAACTCATTTAGTACAGCGACTTTTCCGCCAAGTCCGGCAATCTTTTTCATTGTGTATCCCAGCGGACTGGGAAACGCCCAATATCCATCCTGTAGACGAGCTTTTTGCTTCTGAATGACTTGCCTCTGATTTTGCTCACGCTCAAGTTGGTTTTGCGCGGCGAGGATGGTTTCCACAAAAGTACCCTCGGGAGTGTCTTCGAAATTGAAGTTCAGGCACTCCACTTTTACCTTACGAGCATTAAAAGCACTACGCAACTCAATATGAAACTTCGTATCGCGGGCAAAGCGTTTTAAGTCATCAAATATGACGACATAGTTACGGCGCGGGTTTTTATCAATGTATTCCAAAAGCTTCCTCATTGCGGGTCGGCGCATGAAGTCCCCACCGCCCGTAAAAGTGTCACGAAATACAATTTCAGTTTGTTCTCCTATGATATATCCTTTGTTTTCAGCATACGTTATGCAACGCTGCCTTTGACTAATTAAGCCAGATCCGTCACTTTCTTGTTGGGTTGAAGAAACACGGTTATAAATTAAGGCGTACAGTTTAGTATCGTTATTGTTCATGTAGCTTATTTATATACTTATTTATTTCTTGGTCAATGATATAAGTTATGAGGCTTTTAAGAACCGGCTCAATGTCCGTCAACTTCTTAGCTTTATTTTGAATGCCTAAGTTGCGCTCACTATCAGGCCCATCGTTGGTAGACGATAAACCGCATGGCTCTGCTTTTGGTACAACTTTATTGCTTTGTCTTTTCTCTTGCGGTTCCACAATACCATAAAATCGTTTGCTTGTATATCAGGAGTATGCAGGGTAGACAATCGAAAAATAAGGTAAGCACAGCGCTGATTATCCCTCGTTTTACTGTAATGATATGAGGTAAGAAAATGGCATAACATGGAGGGATATCCATGAATTATGACCATTCAAAACCTTTCACCCCCATAGGCTACACAAATTGGCGCAACCAAAACCAACTGTTTGGGATAAAATTGCAGGACAGATTTTCGCATATCTATGCCATAGGAAAAACCGGGGTCGGTAAAACAACCCTATTGCTCAATATGGCGATTGATGATGTCTATAAAGGCTATGGCGTATGTTTATTAGAGCCGCACGGGGACGCGTGTTTGAAGCTATTGCAAGCAATACCGGAGCACCGCAAGCAGGACGTGATCTATTTTGATGCCACCAACCCCGCCCGCCGCACAGGCTTTAACCCGCTCTATTACGTACCTCCTGACCAGCGACACTTAGTGGCTTCTGAACTGGTGCTGGCATTTAAAAAGATATGGGGCGACAGTTGGGGTCCGCGTTTGGAGTATATTTTACGGTACTGTCTTTTGACCTTATTAGAATATCCAGCCGCTACGCTATTAGACATCACCGCGCTTTTGTTAGATCAACAATATAGAAACCTTATACTTCAATTCACGGATAACATAAGCATACTGTCCTTTTGGCACAATGAGTTTGACAGGTACCCGCCAAGCCTGCGGGCGGACAGTATCATGCCTATCCTAAATAAGGCCGGGGTGTTCAATTCCAACGCAGTATTAAAGGATATTGTCGGACAGGCACACGGGATAGATATGAGTGAGATAATGAACGGTAACAAGATTTTGATTTGTAACCTTGCTAAAGGAATTATTGGCGAAGATGTATCACAGATTTTAGGCAGCCTGATAACAACAGCCATTCAGACGGCAGCCATGCGCAGGGCGAGTATAAGTGAAGATAACAGACTGCCGTTTATGATATTCATAGATGAATGCCATTCTTTCATTACAACATCATTTGCAAGCATGCTTTCAGAGGTGCGCAAGTACAAAGTGGCACTATATCTAACACATCAGTATTTAGAGCAGTTGCCGGAAGAAACGCGAAGCGGAGTACTGGGGAACATAGGCACTACTATTTGCTTTAGGCTAAGCGCTGCTGACGGCAAGATTATGGAGCAGGAGTTTTACCCGGTATTTAAGCAGGGGGATTTTATAAATCTTCCTCGATTTAATATTTACATAAAACTACTTGTTAATGGATTTTCTGGCACTGCCTTTAGTGCCTATCTGACTTCTCATTGAGATAATATTTTAATACTGATTTCACAATTTACTATTGTCTACCCCAATAGTTGAGTAAGTTAGATGGGTTTTTTATGTAAATGGGTATCGGTTTTTAAGAATACTAAAATATGCTTTCGCTTAGGTTTTTAAATCTTCTCCAAAGTATTCAATTTATTTAAGATTTTATCCTCAAGAGAGATGACGACATTCAAATGTTTTTCGCGGATTTTATAAAAAATCCGCATAATCACTATAAAACAGGCCGGAGTACCTAATTTTATAACTGAACCATACCACAGGTTCATTTTTGAAGTTAAAACAAATATTAAAAAAAATATCACCGATAATATTATTATGGCACCGATAACATACATCACAACAGTACAATTATTAACCTGTTTTTGATGCTCATCCCGAAAACTCAAGGCTTGCTTCCGATATTCATTAGACAGACTAAGTTGGTCCGGTAGATATTGATCCGTCGCAACAGGTTTCGGTGGTCGGCTTTCAAGAATTAATTCTTCAAAAGCCCTTTCGTGTTTTAATTCTGTTTCCATGATTTTATAAAATTTTCATGGAAACCCACTTGAACTAAAATATTAGTTGAACATTAGCTCATTCTCATATATAATTATGAGGGAATGTTCTGGTGGCCTGGTGGTTCAAGTTTCAGGTTTCCGTAATATATTCCTAATAGGCCAGCATGTACCAGATGCTGGCTTTTCTTTACCGTCGTAACGTTTACCGTGAGTAAATCCAATTTGTTCAGCGGTCGTCTTGTTTTTTTAAATGATAGCATTTCCTAGAAGTTTTCAGTAAACATAGTGCTTTTGCTTAACTAAAGCAAATTAATTAGCATTAATAGTTTGTTATTTAGCAGAATAATTTTAAATAGTAAGCGATAATATTACCATTTGTTTTTTATATTTAGCAATTATTATGAAGCCAAAAGAATTAATTACTAAATATAAGATGAAGGTTAGCGATTTAGTTAGCCTACTTTGCACTAATGCGGATTCAAAATATTATCAACATAATGAAATAAACCTGCGGTCATTTTTGAGTCAAGTTTTCAATGGCGGTCGAAAGCCCCCTACTGATCTAAAAGAGTCAATTGCTATTTGCATAAGCGCGGCTAAAGGCGTTAGCTTACAGCAAATAACGAATGAGGTCGACGCTTGCTTTTTATTCCTTACTGAAGCTAAGAAAAATGCACAGGCCCAGGAGTTAAATGATGTAAAGATTGCGGATGGTAATGATTACGATTTATTTATTCGTTGCCTTAAAAAGGCAGAAACAGTATCAATAATTACGGCGGAGCCAGCTGAAGTCAAAAACAATACAATCGCCGATAGATTAAAGTTTGAGTTATTGAAAAAAGTAGGCATTGTCGATTCGGAAGACGTAAAAGCTAACTATTGCTTTTATTTGTCTGAACTTGGGTTAAATAATACCCCCTTAAATTTTTGGGAGGGGTTGTATAGATACGCCTCAAATTTGTTGATGGATGATGTATATGGAAAATTTGTGCAAGCGAATGGTACTAACTTAAAAGTATTTATTGTTCCGGATGATGAAATTGATGTAACTCATGGCGTTATTGATGAGGACACTCCGCAAAAAATCAGTTTTATTAGCATATATAATAAAATAAAATTGTCCAATCTCGAAGAACTTAATGTTATTAGAGAAGAAAATGGTAATTTGTTACGAGTCCTTAAGAAACTTGAAAGATTAAAAAACTTGCCTGCTAAAAAGGAATTTACTTTCGAAGAAGCAATGAATATTATCCACCGTTAATATACAACATTATGAATGCTCCAAAAGGTTATCGCTTTTTCCATGTTGTTGCAATGTTGTCAGTTGCCACATTGCTAATCTCCAACACCATTGCAGTTAAGATATTTTCCATTGGTGATTTTTCTTTCCCTGCCGGCATAATTGTTTTCCCAATAGATTACATTCTCGGAGATATTTTAACTGAAATCTATGGTTATGAACGTAATAGGAGCGTTATATGGGTTGGATTTGTTGCCCTATCTATTATGGTCATCTGTTATGTGACTGCAGTTAAATTACCACCAGTACCTTTTTGGCATGATCAGGCCGCTTTTCAAAAATTATTTAACCAAACTCCACGCATAGCATTGGCTTCTTTTTTGGCCTATCTCTTAGGGTCATTTAGCAATTCATACGTTCTGTCTAAAATGAAAATACTAACCAAAGGAAAATACCTTTGGACACGAACTATTGGGTCAACAATTGTCGCAGAAGCATTTGACTCCTTTGTTTTTAATTTTGTTGCCTTTGCAGGAATATTTGGGTTATCTGATTTGTTTGTCGTGGCACTTTCAGGGTTTGTTTTTAAGGTCTTGTTTGAAACATTAGCAACCCCATTCACGTATTTGATAGTAAATAAACTTAAGAAGGCCGAAAACGAAGATAAGTTTGATTATAATGCCAACTATAACCCAATCAAGTTTTAAAAAACGTGCACGATCTTCCTTTTAAAACGTATATCGAAGCGTGGTCATTTTTTCGATCTATCAGCAATGAAACGGTGTCAATTGCTTCACATTTAGTAAATCATACAAACATTCGTAACCACCATAGCTTTGTTGATCTAGGTTCAGGGGATGGTGAATTAACTAAAAACGTATTATCGTTCGGAGTAATTATTCCCAAAAAACTGGTTTTAATTGATAAAGAAGAAAAATTCTTGAATGCAGCTAAAGATAGTTTTCAATCCGTACCTACTTTAAAGAAAACAACCTTTTTAAAAGAAGATTTTACCCAAATAGGGAGTAAAGTCTTTCGAAAATTTGATGCAATTCTCGCAATACATATGCTTTATTTTGTAGAGTTAGAATTCCTAATTAAGCTATTGAATAAGCTTTCTATGGAAAGCACATGTTATATTGTAATCGACAAATTGGATTCACTATTTGGAGTATGTTGGAAGGAGATGAATCCATCATATTTTGAGCGACTATCACAAATATTAGAATACATAAACCGGTTATCAAATGACGAATATAATGTAGAAAAAAGCGAAATTGATAGCGTTCTTACCAATCCGTTGTTACTTCCGCCTAATAAGATGCGAACTATACTATCTTTGCTATTTTATTCCGACGACGAATCCGTCATAGCAAAAGGCGCAGAGGTTTTGAACATTTTTACTGAGGGGGATATGTGTCAACCCAATATTCCGCTTAGTTGTTATTGTTTTGAAATCTCAAAAAAACAAAAGTAATCTTATATATTTTAAAATCGCAGGAAATAAGGTATTCTTCACTCTCAAACTCCACAAAAAATAAAGCCAGGTTTTCCTCAGTCTTAGCCTCAGCTTTTCAAGCACAGGCTAAGACTAACCAGCTGTTATCGCTATCGCGATGCTGAACCTGTCATTATTTTTGTCGGAGTAAGGTCGTTCATCATGAAAGCTGTCTTTGGCGTTTCTACCGGTTCAGTGCCTTCCACCAATACAAACGCCAACCGCTTTCAGTGCTTGGCGAGCCTGCCGCTCACAAAAGGCTTCACCGATACAGCGCGTTTTCTATGCAACTCACCTGCCGACCCGCATTATCAAATACTGCTGTCTTGGTTCGTGTGAGACATTCTGCCCAGCCGCTCTGCTCCCCCTGGGCAGACCTTTTGCTCAACTCGCAGCCACCTTTGTTTCTCGCCGGTGGCTTTACAGGCTCGGTTACAGCTAATGTAAAAAATCTCCATCGCTTACGCTAATTTGTCCCAAATGTTGATCGGAAAGCGTGACTGGTTTTACGTCTGAGATTTTATAAATCAATGTCTTTTGCCCAACCTTATGATTTTTCATTAAATCTTTACACACTAATTCATCGCCGTATTTTCTAATGACGATAGTTTTAGAACTATCGTTTAGTACTTGAAATGTGGTTTCATGGAATGCTTTTCCTTGTCCAAGTAGCCCACATAAAAAAAGGGATACATTATAAACAAAGCTAAATTAAACAAATTACTATAAGCTAGGTGTGCATTAGTGTCTATAGCAAATCTTGCATGGTGTATACCCCCACTTGATAGCTTGGGCTTTAGTTACTTTTTTAATCTCATGGGTACAATGTTTCAGCCCCGAGCATATATACGCATGGTACCGCTTGCTGCTAGTACTTACGCACACATACACGCTATCGCGTGTGGAATAATGCGTTGTCGGCACGGTTGCGGACACTGCCGTGCTGAGCATACTCAGCACCAAGAAAAGCGAAAGTATCTTTTTCATTGCAATAGGGTTATTGGAATAAATATACAATTAATCGGATAAAACAACCTATTGCAAATAAAAACAATGGGGAGTATCTTGGGGCTTCATATTATCCGCACCGTCTGGTGCGTATTGTGATAAGGTTTAGGTTTAAGCCTCCGAGCAGCGAATGTGAGGGGGCTTTATTTTTATCCTGTTTTTCTTCATAAAAGATGATGTTTCTACCAAATCAAATAATCCTCCCTATTTAGGTATGTTTAAATGTTTAAATTATTTGTTTTTTATTTTTCTGATTTTTAACTTTATAAAAACCTTAATGTTATGAACCCAAACCTTACACCAAACCCATCGATAGCATATCGTACATCATCAAAGCTATTTTTTACGATAATCTAGAATATTTAAATGCTCTTTAGTTCACATATACCTTAAAAAAATCATGTTAAAAACAGATAAATGAAAATTCTAAAGAATGGCATATTTTATTTGACTTTAGTTGTTATTTTAATTGGTTGTTTTGACATTGAATCAGTAGACCAGCCGACTTCAGTAACTGCCAATAGTGTTTTTTCAGCCAAAATAAAGGTTCATATAACCTGCACCAAGGATATAGCGAAAGCGCATTTTATTTTTGGCTTCTTAGTTCCTAGAATAATAGCCGGCGCTAAATTCGCGACTGTAAGCTATACCAGTACAGTTGGCAATGGAGTGATGTACCGTCTCCAAGATGGCAGGGTAACCTCTGGTGCCAAAACTTCGTGGTCAAAATTTCTTTTGGATAAGTATGGTAACGAGAACAATATCATAGACGACATGATATGGAACGTTTATGAAACACGCGAAAGATTTAGTGTTCATAACGGGGATAAAGACATTCAAGGTATTATCGACTTATCATATAATGCAGGGCCATATAATTTAGCATTTAAATCATCCTACTTTATAGGTAATGACGTAGATGGTTTTGAAAATAATAATACTATTTTCAATGCAGGAATTGTTGCGGTTAAAAACGGGCAAGGCAACCTGAAGAACTTTTTTGAGCCGACCCAGGTAAGCATTGTTCCAAAAGAAACTGGCGTAGCGAATGATTTGGAAATCACCTTAAATGCCGATCTTCTTCCAAATTTGTTAGCGGACGCTCACGTTATCTATCTTAATTCAATTGTATATTCGAAAAAAGGCACAATTGATGAAGTAAATCGACAGGATATTAATTCAAAACTTGTTCCGATAGGCAATAATAACTGGCGTATTACCATAAATCCAAGCAGATATTACGATTTGCACGATGAAAAGCTTGATCATATCGTTTTTTCTTTTTCGGATGGCTACGGTCATGTTCTAAGCAAGGATAAATTAAAACATCCCTTTGTTTATAAATTTTAGAACTATGAAGTGCATACTAATCATCGTAGCTTGGTTATTGGTTCTGACTATTTTTTCATGTTCCAAACGCAAACCTGTTTTAACAATTGCAAATCTGAAAAGTTGCGACAGTGAAATTTTTGTTCGGGACTGGGAGTTTACTAAGCCATTTTTTTTGGATCAATATATAACTAACAATATTGATTCTGATATAAACCTATTCCATATACACGACCAAGCAGATAATATTAAATCTTATAATGACTTTTCAGAATTGTATAATGATCCATCTGCGGATACCGCGTTCCATTTCAACGACAGCCCTTTTAAAAGATTAAAATATCACATGGATGGGAGTTATATCCAGATAGATTCTCTAGTGCACAATTCGCCGGACAAAGCACAAAGCTGCTATGCAGCAGCAATCATTAATAGCGATAGTACACGGGATTTGTCATTGATTGCTGCGGCAAACAACGGACTGCAGATTTGGATAAATCAAAAACCCATTTTTTATAAATTTGCCACAGATTTAATTAACGGTTATCAGTATAATATTAAAGCCCATCTGCTTAAGGGCGATAATTTTATTTTAGTTAAGTTAACTCATATATCAGGAGACTGGAAGTTTTTTTTGAAATTATGCTCGCTTAATTATGCCAATGAAAATTCAATTGGCAATAATTTTTCAAGTTTTTGTAATAACTACTTGATTTCTCTAAATGATTCCCTGCACATTAAACTATGGTCACCTTATATTGCGACGACTAAAAAATTGTCCCTGGAAATACGAAATACGGAAAATAAGCTTATGTTAAAAAGTGATCTATTGAAAAGCGGGGTTCGTACGATATCACTGTCCACATTCCCACAAGGGCTTTATAGCGTATCACTAAGCACGGATTCGATTAACTTTCAGCAACATTTTTTTTACGGAAACTATAAGGATTATTTTATAGCGCTCAATGATAGTCTAAGGCGAGTTATCCAAAATTCGAAAACGAATAATAACATTGCGGTGTTAGAGGACCGGTTTCGTTATCTGGATACAGTTCCCGTGACGCACGACAATGCGTTTGAGCGAAAGTTAACTAATAATTTATCAGAACTGGAAGATATTTATATACATCTTAAGAAACAAATAGAGCCGTTTCGAGACATAAAGGGTTTACATATACGTGCTCAGGATTGCCCTGATCATAAGGCGGATTCCTACATGATCTATGTGCCAAATTCATATCAACCTGCAAAGCAGATTCCGATTGTTGTCATGCTACCTCATGAGACAAGCTTAAGGCACTTTAATTTTAGCACTTATGTCTCAGACATAAATCGGATCGAACATATAGAAAAACTAGCGAATCGTTACGGTTTTGCGGTGTTATGGTCGAGTTTTAAAGTCTACAATCATCATAATTTAACAAAGCAAATTATCAATGAGGTTTTCAAAACGGTTGACGATGTCAAAAAAGACTACGCGATTGATACGACGCGCCTGTACGCATACGGTGATTGTGCGGGAGGTGAAATTGCTCTGTTTATGGCCAACAGGTATCCCTCATATTTTGCGGCAGTGGCGGTTGAAGGGCCGGCTATTCCGGACCGTCCTGATCAATCTTATATCAATGCTGGTGAAAATGCACCGAAAAAAGACATCGATTTTGATTTTTACAATACACTCGAGAATTTTTTAAATGTTCCTGTGTTTATAATTCACTCAATAGATGATAGTAAAGCGAATATTAAAAATTCTGAAGCGTTATATGAGGGGGTAAATCAGCTTGGCGGACGGGTGCAGCTAAAAAAATTAAATGTAAAAAAAGGTGATAATCACTTTTATTTCTTTATGAATCTAATGCCGGATAATAAAGATCTGACCGATATGTTTAAGTTTTATCAAAATAAACGTCTCACGATACCGGATACGTTGAGTTTTTCGACCTGGGAGCTTAAGTATAATAAAGCGTTTTGGCTCACAATTAATGCAAGGATCAGCGAGGGCAAGGCTGCGATAACTGGCATTATGAATCGTTCTGACAATCAACTAAATCTTACAACTTCCAATGTAGGATCTATCAATATCGATTTAAAAAAACTGAACTTTAATCATAAAAAACATCTGGTTGTCTTTATTGATGGTATTTTGCGATTTTCAGGCTACGCAACTGATAATATTTTACAATTGAATTTGAAGAAACCCGTTATAAGTTATTTTAAAAAAGATGAATTTACGGAAGGCCCGCAAAACGACTTTTTTGCAAGTCCGTTTCTCATCATTAAGGGAACAATGGGCAGCATTGCTTCTCGGAAATCGTTTGATTGTGCAGTGGATACTTTTATAACCGACTGGCATAATAATTTTTTCGAAGATACCTGCCGCGTCAAAAAAGATGTTGATGTTAGTCAGGCAGACGTTGCTAATTATAATCTAATAATTATTGGCTCAAACACCACCAATCTTTTTTTAAAGAAATTGATGAACGCGATTCCCGTTTCGGTCAGTGACAGCTCGATACAGATTGGGTCTAAAAAATATAGCGCAAAAAACTTGAGTTTTCTTATGATTTATCCAAATCCGCTAAACCCTAAAAAATATATACTTATTGGCAGTTCAAATGGCCAACAATTTGATAGTAATTTACTTAAAGGCATTTATTTTGACGGATGGTCGGATTATACGGTAAGCGCCGACGGGGTAATTGTTGACAATAGATATTTTGGTAAGTTTTGGAAGTAGCGAGTGAAATGTAAATGATATTTGCTCATTTTTCGAAAACTCAATATCAGGATATTTAAACGATTAATGTTAACTGCAAATAATAGGTCTTACTAATTTTTTAAAAATGCAGATTAAAGCCAGATCTGCTCCATCTGGTGCGACGTGTATTTTTGGTTTTTAATAAATAAAACTTCCATCTCCTCTGCGTTTCATCGGTTTTCCATCCCGAGTAGGCACTCCATTCCATTTTTGCAAATTGAGGCGAACACCAATTAGGAAATACCGGCTTAAACTATTCGATACTGTATTAGTAACCCCTTGCGGAGTCGCGATTTGTTGTAAAAAGCTGTTTTGATGTAGAAGATCAAATGCATTGAACGATATGCTCAGGTTCTTTTTGGGAAGCAAATCCTTTTTGAACCCGATGTTTATAACGAAAGGATTTTTAGCATCAGGTTGGGTATTTGCAGTGACAAAGTTTTTTGTGGCATTGAAATTAAACTGCAAATCCTTTAAGAAATTGAAATCGCCATCTAGCGCTAAAGTGGCGATTTTATAAGTAGTAGCCTGCGCGCCCGGCGTAGAGGAAAATGTATTGGCAATATTGTATTCCACAAATGGATTTACTTCAACATCATCGTTGGGGGTGATTTGAGGCCCAAACCGTTCATCGAATTTCCATCCGTTAGCATGATATAATGTATTGTTGCTCATTGCTGGCGAGTAGTTGTAGGTAATATTTCCATTTAACATTAAATTATATATGCGATCAGCAAGTTGTTTTGCTATACTGTAATTGGAACTAAAAGTAGAGTTTCCGTTCAGGTTAATATAATTTATCTCATTGACTGTTGAATAGCCCACCGTGTTCCCGTTTGATTTTAAAGGAGTGATGATTTGAAGAATATTCGTGGTAATTTGCTGATTTACATCAGTCGCGTTGATATTAAAGGAAATGTTTAACCGGGAGTTGGCAATATAGTTATTATAGCCGGCACTAATAGTATTAGAAAAAGAAGGCTGCAATTCGGGATTGCCGATTTTTATATTAAGCGGATCGGTACGATCTACGTATGGCAGCAAAAATTGAAATGGGGGGTCATTATAATTACCAGTGTAATTAATTGAAACAGTTTCTGTCTTGGAAGCCATGTATAAAAAACGGAATAATGGTATGAACCGGTATACTGAACGATCAACCGAAATTCCGGCGTTTCCGTCAACCTTTGTGCCGCTTATATCATAAAAGAGCGCGGATAAGCCTAAACTTAGGTCGGTTTTTTTACGAATGTTACTATAGCTCACAGAGATTCTAGATTCGCTATTCTGATAATTATAATCATTGTTGTCCTCACCTAAATTGAGCAATTGGCCATTGGTAAGTACAGTATCTTGTATGAAATCCGATTTATTGAAGGATGTTTTAAAATCGGTTCTGAACTGAAGAAGTGACCGCTTGCTCAATGGCTCGGTATAAGTAGCAATACTTTGAATTGTGGAATTAGTATTGGAAAGTGTAGAGGCTAAATTTACAACAGAATCTTTAACGAGATGCGCTTGTGTACTATCGGAAAAATACCGATAATTTTTATAGCTTGTTGCATTTACTGTGTTTGTATGATGACTTAAATTAATAAAGAGGGACAGGCTTCGTTTATACTTTTTAAAGGAATGAAAGTAAAATGAGTTAAGTTGAAATGTATTGTTATCGCTCAAAGAATTTTGGGTGCCATTATCAAGTTCGTGTTCATTACCTATTTTATAGTGACTAATGTTTTCATTACTTCCATTTGTGGACGAAGAGTTATTGCTATAATTGTAACCAGGGTTTATTTGCAAGTAATTCGCACTGTCGATGGAATAATCTATTTCCAGGTGTAAATCTTGTGTCGATGAACCACTTAGGTTTTTGCTTTGGCTATTAAAATCAGTGGTACCGAGGCTGGAATATTGCTGGCCATAATTATTTATCTCGGTGTTATTACTGTTATTCCGATAGCCATAACTTGAAACAACCTCGACGGTCTTCCCCAACTGGTCTCTATAATTTAGAGCGGCAGAAGTTGATTGAGTTGACCCGGGATAGCCGGCATTATTTAATATTGATGAGTTGCCGTTGTTAGCTGGCGCCACACCATTTACAGTGTTGCTGATATCGCCGAGGATACCGATTTCTTGATTAGCGTTTATCCGTTCAATAAATGTCCCGGCATCGTAACGATCATCATCACCTACTTGCCCATTAATTCGGCCCATAGTTCCAATTGAACGGTTGGCTTTCGTTGTAACATTAAGCACTTTTTCTGCCAAACCTTCTTTAATTCCAGTTAGAGATCCCTGTATGCCATAGTCGTCAATGATCTGCACTTTTTCGACAATATCAGCTGGCAGGTTTTGGATTGCTTGCGCAACATCCCCTCCCGCAAACTGTTTTCCATTTAGTTTCGCTTCGTTAACTTGTTGTCCCTGGTATGTTAAGGTTCCGTTTTTAGAAACCTCCATTCCCTGCATTTTCTTCAATAATTGGTCTAAAGTTGCCTGAGGCGGAACCACGTAGTCGGCAGCGCGGTATTCAACAGTATCAGTTTTATAAATTATAGATGGAGTTCCGTTAATTTTTACTTCTTTTAGTTCGGTAACCTTATTTGAAATTATAATAGGATCTAGGATAATTAATTTATCCTTATCAGCGAATAAATATTTTTTTACGTAAGGAATAGTTGCAATGCTAGTTACTGTTATGTTAAAAACATTTTCCTTTACATTTTTAAAAATAAATACACCATCGTCATTTGTAACAGTTCTTAGCGTATCCACTGCAGATTTTAATGTAACGGTTGCACCAACTACCACCTTGTCACTGTCGTCTTTTATCATGCCGCTTATTTCCCGGTTTGTAACAACTGTTTTATTAATTATTTGTGTTCTGTTATTTAGGCTTGAAATAGATTGCGCATAGAGATTAATGTATAAAAAGCTTAAAATAAAAGCAACAAGTAAAATCTTCATATTTAAGGGTCGGTTATGGTTAAATATAGACAATTAGTAGGGTATTATTATTTACTGAAAGATATTAATTTTTGTGATCCAATTAAAATTATCTTAGTGCAATTGCATTGCATTGTAGCTTATTAAATTAGTAACAATTAAAAATTTTATTCATCTTAAATTTTCATTATGAAGACAAAAAAAATTAAAAGAGTGGCTTTTGCCATTTTAGTCGCGGTATTGGTAAGTATCGGCGTTAAATCCTACGCAACTTGTATCGAATGTCTCTATTTGCCCAATTCAGGCCAATGTTATAACAACGTGTGTAGCGCGAACAACAATATTGGTCCCTATTGCTGCGGTAACTCACTTTAATGCTGAAGTTATAGGAAACCACGTTTCCTATAACTTACCTTTCTAGACTTACCTTAAAAGCTATACCCTCAACAAATAATCTTACGGGTTACTTGATTCGCTACGATTTAAAGTAATAGGCTAATTCTCAATCCGATCATCTGTGTAATTATCAATATTAATAGCTATTGTTCATTGACGGGAGTTTATGGCATTTGCTGCTGTACTAAATTGTAATGTTCACTTTGTGATACATCTTTTATAGCATAGTGGAAAAGTTTATTATTAAAAAATTCAGATCCATTAATCGTGCAATCTGATTGCACTTAAGGTTAATAAATTTATTGCTAATAAATTAAATTATTCCATTAACCTTAATTCTTTAATTATGAAATCAAAAAAAGTCAAACTTATTGTATTTGCGGCGCTGACTCTGGTATTCATGTCGATCGGTATTAAGTCTTACGCGCTTTGTATTGAATGTTATGATCTACAGCCCAATCCAGGATTATGTATGAGTAATGAATGCGGGTACCTGAATCAATATGGTACCGCTTGTTGCGGCAATACGATCTACTAACAAGTATTTCATGGGAATCAGTTTTCCCATGATTTCCTTAAATCTTAAACCTTAGCCTAAATGAAATATACGCTTTCTATTTATTGCCTACTTCTTATATTTTCGGTGACTTCTTGCAAAAAAAAGATTGTTACCGACTCTGTTATTGCTTATCAGAAAAAAAATTCGGCTATATTTAATGATAGTCTGACATTAAAGGAAATGGGGACGACATCATTTCCACTAGATAAGCAAACGCCTCTGATTTCAAATTCTATTCAATTCACTGATAGTAAGGAGGGAGGGTTATTCAGTGATTTAAATTTTTTTAATTCAACAATTTATGTTTACAGTTATAAAACCCGATCACTGATAAAAAAAATTTGTATTGCGAAAGGAACTTTCTTAGGAAACCCGCAATATTTTGCCCATTATCTTAAAAATTTGGACACAATCTTTGTCACACATTCGTGGACTTCTACGGTTTTACAAATAGATAGTTCGGGAAAAGTTGTATCCAAGGGAATGTTGGCCTTTCCTGGTCCGGGAAAATTCATTGTAGGGATTGATGCGAAAACAAGAAAACCCATGCAATTAAAAGGCGATACGTTGTTAATTCCCGGTCATTTATTGGATTTAAATGTTGAGGATCAAAGACAAATTAAAAACCTAATTCTTTACAATTTCAAAACTAAAGATTCAAATAGAATTTTTGACCGGCCGGATCTCTTTAATTACGGTTCATGGGGTGGCGCACCGTATGAATTGTTTGTCACTTATAACAAATTATCGGGCAAACTTGTAGAAGGCTACGCTGCGGAACCCTATTTGTATGAAACTGACTGGGATGGAAATGTTACAGGCAAACATTACCTGGGCAGTAAATTTTTTGAAAAGATTCTTCCTTACAGTGCAAAGAAGTACAAAAATGCTAATGCGCCTGTAGAGGAGTTTGAAAAACATGACGACATATCACCTCGTTTTGGTCAAGTCATATATGATCCCTATAATAATCTTTATTATCGCTTTGTTGTCTTACCATTAACTGAAGAAGAATATATAGATCCCAGAAAGAGGTTCTATCATAAAGAATCTATTATCATAACTAATTCTCGTTTTCAGAAAATTGGTGAGGTGCTTCTTCCCGAAAAGCGATATAAAACCGATATGAGTTTCGTGGCACCGGATGGCTTGCACTTGGCATTGTTGCCTGAGTTGCAGCACAACGATGACAGTCTTGTTTTTGTAAATCTTAAAATTGAAAGAAAATGAAAAAAATAATATTATTCCTTGGTATCGTCTTTTTGATTACAGGTTGCCATAAAAAAAATGCAAAATTCAGTTATGTTGATAAGGATTTAAGCGCGGTATTAACCCAGGATGAAATAAATTCAGCTCATTTCTGTATTATAGTTCCACGAACTGGTTGTGGTGGATGCATTGATAATGCAACAAGATATATAAAAGACAACCTTATTCGACTTCCGCATACAGAAGTTATTTTTACCGGAATTGTGGACAAAAAGTTGCTACGCTTGGAAGTGGGCGATGAGTTTTTGAAGCAAAAAAACGTACATTTAGATACCGCCAATGTTTTTAAAGATCTTGAAGTTCAATCGATCTATCCACAAATCGTAAAATTACAGAATGGTAATTCAGTTGAACTGAAAGAACTCGATGTTAATTCAAATGACATGAATGAATTATTGAAGTGACATGCGAATCGGCAATATAAGTAGCATAACAACAATCTTATTATTATATTATTCCTCTATTTTTTTCAAGGGATTTGCAAATTCTTTTTTGGATGAATTGAACTGTTACTACTTTCTAATCGGTTTATATCTGTGTTTATTTGTTTATCTGAGTGTATCATTATTCCTACCAGTTTATACGATAGCGCTTAAAAAAATTGATATTTTTTTATTAGGACTATTTACGTTGTTCGAAATCTCTGTTATGACTAACGGAAAAGTTCATTATGCAGAAGACGGCATTGTCTTGATCCATGCATTATTTTTTTTATATATTATTTTACGTATCGTTATCTGTTCGGATGTGGTTTTAAAGGCGCTTTGTCTAATCATACTTTCCGGATTTATTTTTGAATTAATTGCAGGCATTTGCGATTTAGTGGCTGTCGGAATGGATAAAATCACTAACTTGGATATCCGTGGCACGTTTTATAATTCGGGTATTTATATCGCCTATGTCCTTAGTTTACTGCCAGTTGTTTTGCCTACCTTAATCAATTTGACTCCAAAATGGATGTCATGGTTATTTTTAGGGACACTGATTACACTGATATTATCCTTTTCCATAGTTAACGAATCCCGCGCATCAGTCATCGCAATAACATTGGTTTTGGCCGGAACGTATTTATCTAGCAAGTTTAATTTTAAAGGCATCTTTTTAAAAGGAATATTATTTACATCCTTTCTAATGCTTATCAGTGTGGCGATGCTTTTCAAACAAACTTCCAGCATGGGACGTTGGTTAATTTGGCAGGTTACATTAAATAATTTCTGGCACCGCCCCCTGCTGGGCTATGGCCCAACCATGTTTTCCAAGCTATATCCAGATTGGCAGGCCTTTTTTTTCATGCACAATGGAAGCCAAAGCCTTATATACCAACAGCTTGCTGATGTCACACATGTTGCGTTCAATGAGTATCTCCAAATTTTGGCAGAGACAGGCCTTATAGGTTTCATATTATTTGTATTGTTGATTTGGTTCATTATTAGTTTAAAAGCTAAACCCGGAAAGACCAAACTAATGTTAAGTTTTAAATCAATAATATTTTTCTATCTAATATTTGCGGGATTTTCTTATCCGTTCCATATCCTTCCAACTCTCTTTGTTTTCGTATGTGGTTTGGCTGCAATAGTCAATATGTCCGCTGAGGATACGATAGGGCTTTACATAGGGCGATTGCCTTTGAGACTAGGCGAAATTGCGGGAATAATAGTTTCTGGGTATTTGATAGTCTGGCTTTATCTTTACGGTAGTGCTGTTACTAAATGGAAAAGCATTGATAAAATTGCTGTGAATGACGAACGGGCATATGGGAAGGATTACGAGCAACTGTATCCAGCTCTACAATTATGTTTCCCATACTTAATAAGTTATGGTCAAAACTTACTAATTAATGGGAACATCAACAAAGCTATCACCGTTATAACAAAAGCTAATGAAATATATCCAACCGAAAATGGTTATTTGTTATTAGGAGAAGCTTATGAAGCAAAAAAAGACTACCGACAATCAATAACTTGTTACAGTGATTTAGCTTCCATGCTACCCGCTCATTTTAGACCCAAATATAGATTAGTAAAGGTGTACCTACTAAAAAGTGATTCTATTAAGGCAAGAACACTGGCAAAGGAAATTATAAAAATGCCGATCAAAGTTCCCAGTGACGAAATTTTTCAAATTAAATTGGAAATGAAGGCGTTAGTTTATCAAAATAATTAAGACTTCTATTATAGTTTTAAAAATTAAATTTATTATAAACAAACCAAGAACTAAATAAACTAAGAATTATGAAATCGTTAACTTTATTTTATGCTACGTGCACAAAAAAACTGAAATTTTTTTCTCCGAATATTTCCGGAAGATCATTTACAATTCTATTGGTATTGGCATGCATTTGCGAACGGCTGTCAGCCCAGAAATTACCAACAATTCAAGAGAAAAGTATTTTTGCGCCATCTACTATTAAAATCGATGGCAAAATTGACGATTGGCACAATCAATTTTCAGCATATAATAATTCTACCAGTATATTTTATAGTATGGCAAATGATGCTGATCATGTTTACGTAGTTATTCATGCCTCAGACCCACTGATAGAAAAAAAGACACTTAAGGGCGGAATTACAATTTCAATTAAAGGTGCTGACAAGTATAAGAATTGGTTGAAAATTACCTTTCCTTTGTTGGACGCCGCTGATGCGTCAAATATCGGCTTTTACTTAAGTGAAACTAATCTTAGGATTATCAACCAAAGCGGATCTAAAAAGTCCGATTCCTTGCTTAACTTAATGAATTGGAGTCTAAGTAATAGCATAAAAAAAATCGGGGTCACCGGTAGTTTTTTACTTTTAGATAGTGTAATATCAGTTTATAATGACAAAGGTATTAAAGCGGCTGCACTTTTTGATAATAAAGCTGGACTAACGTATGAATTTGCTATTCCTCTTAAATATTTGCCAGGGAACCCTAAAAATGGAATTGACTATAATATCAAGTTAAACGGAATTTTTTCTCACGTAAAAATTGTTATGCTTGATCCGAATGCATCGCCTAATGGGGCAATGGTGGAGATCGGAAGTTCTATTACTGGGAAATCAACTGCGGATATTCAGGCGCTGAATAGTGATACCGATTTATCGGGGAAATATCAGCTGGCAAGTGCCCCATAAGCTTCTATATTGTACATATAATTTGCTTTAATAAAAATAGTAGCACAAACCAATTTAGTACATTCACAAGAGCGCCGATATGTTAGTTTCTATGCAAATATAATTTTAAATAAGATTTTTTTTAATTCTTATTTAAAATTATATTTGCTAAACCGTTAACCTAAAACTTAACCTAAAACCTATGTCGGTCGATTTTATTAACAGATTGGAAAGACTGGATTATTTAATTAGCATAAAAGCAACAGGCAGCCCCTCGCAGTTAGCAGACAAATTGAGTATATCCAGAAGAAGTGTTTATGAATATATCAACCTTCTCAAACAGTTGGAAGCACCTATCGCTTTTAGCAGAAGCAAGAATACATTTTATTATACTTGTGATGGAAACTTTAAATTTAGATTTTCTAAACTCAGAAAATAATTATTGTATAGTTTAATAACATAGTATTCTCTGTGGCTAGTTTATAAAATACTGATGCAAGGATAAATTAAATACATTGACAGTGGTTTTTTATGTGGTTTGAAACCCTCGCTTCCTCTTGACACGGCGACGGATTGCTAAAAACTAAGACAATATTTGTTTGTTTTACGGGTCTAACAAAATCTGATATCGGTATAACGCGATATAAACCAAACAGAAAAAAGAACAAGATAGGCGGCTTGCACAGGCCAGCCCATAATCAGTGCAAAAAATTCCGGCATAAACCCGCGGTCCGATACCCGAAGTCCATTTATTCCGTTGCTTTTTGCAGTGATAGCCCGCGCCGCCACAGCAGATTTTCTTTTTCCTTTTTGTTTTTTAAAAATGAGTATGACTTGTACTTTTATACAGCTATGAAATATCAGAATGCGCAACACTACCGAGGCACTGTTTTGTTAGATACGCTCATTACATACTTCGCGGAGTTTCCCACCATGACCATAATCCTTTCAACGTATCATCACGAAGCCACAGTGCCAAACGGCGCTATTGCCCGTTGGGCGAAAGCATACCTGGTACAACATGGCATACCCGAACAGCAGATAGTCGTTCCCGAACCAAGCATTCCCTATACCACTATTGAAGCAGTGAATTGGCATGATATATTGCAGCTGGCAATGCGGTAATGGTTATAGGTATTTCTTCCCAATCCTGTCCAACAAGGCACTGTGTTGTTCCAACAGCTGATTTTGCCGCTCCAACAGCGCGTTATGGCTCTCCATTTTCTCCATATAACTTCTTTGTTCGCGTTGCAACCTGGCAATGCCGAGAAACCAACGCAGCGAATAGCGCAATACAAAAAAGCCGATGATAATATACAGCCAAGAGTAATTCTCGCCATTGTCAGAAATCCAGTTGAGGGCGGAAAGGGTGCAAATAAGGTGCATAAGAGAAAGGTTTAAATGGTTTAACAAACACTAAGGTACAAGGCAAATTTGAAATTGCAAAACTTTTTGGAATATTGAAACGAGATAAATAGCTTTGTATCAATACAAACCGATTAAACCTATATCCATGCCACGGAAAAACCTAAAACACGCGTACAAACACTTTGCTGACATGCAATTGTCCGCAGACCAGTTTTACAAAGACCTTGAAAAACTTGTTGCCGAGTATCAATATCCCGACATACAAGTCTACCGCCAGTTTTTACGCCCCGCTGGCCTCTTTGACGAAAAGCGGGAGTACTTAGTGTTTATGCGCGGTAACTATCGTTTCTATGTCTGCGCTGCACCGTATGGGAAAAGCTATTTCATCAGTTGGTGGTTTCAATTTGCACAAAATCCGATTGTGGCATGGCTATTCAGAAGTCCCATTATAAGTTTTCTGTTTGAGGACGATGAAACGACCCTATTCAAACAGGACACGCAGTTGATGTTTGAAAACAGCATTAACAGTCTCATCAGTGAGTACACTGCAACGATACAGCCGCAGCATGGCAAGCGGGTGTTGATTTCAAATAACTAATTAAATTTGATAAAGTGGTCAAAGATAGTTGACAAGTACTCTTCAAAATTCTGATATTTATGAAATGCAATTTTACTTCTCCGCCAAATATCTTTGACCATATTACCTTAATATTTTAACTATTATTTTTTTCTAATGTGTGGCTGGGGTACCTGATGCATTTTGACTATTTGAACTAGCTGAAGTAAATGTTAAGAAGCTATAGTTAAGGGATATGGCAAACCAAGCCTTGTTCTGATAGAGGTACGTGGTTGAAAGTTTGTCAAACCCATTATCTGCCCCTACGATAACGCCGACCTGGAATTTCTTAGCCCAGTCAACTATAATGCCGCCCCCATATGTCAATGCAAACATTGACTGACCGCTATTATCTGTGATGGCAGTATTATTCGAGGCATTTTGGCTCAAAGATGAAATCCCAATTGCTCCAACTACGGTTATACCAAAGCTGTTAGCAACTGATACTCTATAACCAAGATAAGACCCAACGTTGAAATCTCCATTAAATATCGTGCTCGGTGTTGACTTTACTGCTGGACGTATTCGAAAAGGAACAGTGAGACCGCCAAACGCCAACTGGCTGGTAAACCTAGGATAATAATTTACGGCGTATTGCTCAAAGTCTGCTTTTAGTATCCATAGCTTTTGATCGTAATCGCTAGTTCCTATTGGGTCGCCGGATTTCGTCCATGCAGTTGAAATTATCAGATTATTGGTCTCAGGGATGACGATTGGAACATAGGTTACTCCCCCTACTGTTTTCGCCTGACTCGGATCGCATCTAAACCAGCATATGAAATTCCAGTTCCTGTAACAATCCAGATTTGGAGCGCCATTGTCGTCCTGGTATACCTGTATTGATAATAAATTTTGTTTAACGACCATTTTGTAGCCCAACGGTTGAACATCGTCCTGGGCGAGTGCACACTTTGAACCTAGCAAAATGCAGCACAGTAAAAGAGTGGTAAAGGTTTTCATAACCGAACTTATGCAATAAGTTACTAATTTCCAAATGTTTAGTATTTTAGTTTTTTAATAAAACCTCAAAACATATCATCCATATTATAAATCTAAACGCTTAAAATATTTTCCATGAGTGATCGCAGTACAACGCTAACTAAAAAATTCTATGAATGGGAAACACGGGGGCGGGGCTGGCACAGGGCAGACTATGCCGTACAGTTAGAGCCGCCCTTTGTGCCGTTCTTCGGACATTTCCTGCCCGATAGTCCCATCATTGATGACGGCAAAAGACCGTCATTCTTTCAATCCTTATTTACCCCAAAGCAACAAGCTACCACCGTACAGACAATACCGGAAGAAAAAGTAATAGAACCCTATCCATACACAGACGAAACCCAGCTAACCATATTCTCCATTGCCATTCCAAAGAACAGCAAAGTACACAGCGAGTACATGGAGCAGCTGCTTGTTATGCTTTCATACCGTAACAGCCCAATCAGTTTTGAACTCATTGGCACAGCCGAGGAAATCACTATGCAACTGGTCTGCCGCGATGCGGACAGCGCCTATGTCTACACCCAGGTCAAAGCCTATTTTCCCGATTTTGGCATGCAGGAAACGTACAGCGACTACATAGAAGATTGGCTGCGGGCCCAACTATGCGTGTATACGATAGACTTTGGCCTTGCGGAAGAAACAATGCGACCATTGGCGCAACTGACCGGAGATAAAGAAAGTCTTATACCGCTTTTTGGCATTCTTGACCGCTTGCATGAGAATGAGTGTGTCATTGTGCAAACGCTCTTTAGTGGTTTACACAATCCCTGGGCGGAGCATTTGTTAAACGCTGTCTATGACAATGAGGGCAAAGGTTCTTTTTTCTATGATGAGCCTGATATGGTTAAGTTTGCCCATGAAAAAACAGCGCGGCCACTGTGTGCAGCAACAATACGCGCCATTGCTTTTGCAAATACCATGCAAGCAGCAAGCATGCTACTTGACCATACGGCGACCGCCATCATGCACAGTGCCAAGAGTGCGGGTAACTGGCTTGTACCATTAATCGACCAGGCATACACCGTGCATGACCGCATCGTTGATATGTTGTTGCGCACCAGCCACCGCACCGGTATGCTTATCAATACCCGCGAACTGACCAATCTTGCGCACTTTCCGCTTATGCCCTTGCGCAAGGCTTCGCAGCAAAGAAACACCAAGGCAGTGCCGAACAGCTTGTTAGGCCATGACTATTGCATTGGGTTGAATGTTCACCAGGGCATTGAAGGTGAAGTAACGCTCACTGATGAGCAGCGGTTACGGCACATGCATATCATCGGAGCAACCGGCACAGGCAAATCTACCTTGCTCCATGCCTTAATGATGGAAGATACAGTATTAGGCAACGGCTTTATGTGCCTTGACCCGCATGGGGACTTGATTGATATGCTGTTAGACACGATATCGGAAGACCGCATTACTGATGTGGTATTGATTGACCCCTCGGATAGCGAGTTTCCCATAAGCTTCAATATTTTGTCCGCTCACAGTGAACTTGAAAAGGAATTACTGGCCTCTGACCTCGTGGCTCTGTTCCGGCGCTTTAGCACCTCATGGGGCGATCAGATGAATTCAGTCTTTGCCAATGCAATTCTCGCATTTTTGTACAACACGAAAGGCGGAACGCTTGCAGACTTGCGCCGCTTCCTCATTGAAGCACCATTCCGTACAAACATACTTCGTACCGTTACCGACCCCGACATTGCATATTATTGGCAGCATGAATATCCGTTATTAAAGAGCAGTTCCATAGGTTCAATCTTAACCAGGCTTGATAGCTTTTTGCGCCCGCGTGTAATACGCAACATGGTATGCCAACAAGGGAGTTTGGACTTTGCTGAGCTCATGGACAGTCAAAAGATTATTTTAGTGAAGTTATCACAAGGATTATTAGGCGCAGAAAATAGCTTTTTATTAGGTGCATTCATCGTATCGAAATTGCAGCAAATCGCCATGAGCCGCCAAGCCCAGGCGAAAGATGACCGCATACCCTTTTATTGCTATATAGACGAGTTCCACCATTTCACCACACCGTCCATGAACGAGATACTAACTGGTGCGAGGAAATATGGCTTAGGATTGGTGTTAGCACACCAAAATATGCAACAAGTGCAGCAATATGATACGGACATAGCTAATGGTTTATTAGCAGCGGGCACACGGATTTGTTTTAGATTAGGCGACACTGACGCCAAGCGTGTGCAAGAAGGATTTGCTTCATTTACCGCAGAGGACTTGCAGAACCTTGCCATAGGCGAAGCTATCATCAGGGTGAACACCTCAATTACCGATTGTACCATTACGGTTATCCCGTATGAGAACACAGATGACAGTTATAAGGACGAGATTATAGAATATTCAAGAGCTACATACAGCGATGGTATACCGACCATAACCCCCGTGCCGCCGCCCGAACCGCCGCCAGTTGCACCCGTGGCAAAGCCTACTATTGAGCCGAAAGTGCCAACAAAGGAAGAAGAACCAATAGAACAAAAAGCGCCTATTGCGCCGCCAGTACAAAAAGCCCCGGCAGAACCACAAGAGCGCAAAGCCCGTGAGCATATCTATTTGCAGACACTCATAAAGCAGTTGGCAGAACAAGCGGGCTATACCGCACAGCTTGAACAACAAACACCGGACGGCAAAGGTCAAGTCGATGTGTTGCTTGAAAAAGGGGGCACACGCATAGCAGTTGAAATCTGTGTTACCACAACTCCCGAATGGGAATTGCACAATATTCAAAAATGCCTGGCTGCGGGCTACGAGCAGATCGTCGTATGTTCCACCAATCAATCAAAACTACAACAGATACAAGCACTCATCCATACCCACCTTACAAGCGATCAGTTAAGTACGGTACGCATTATTACGCCCGACCAGGTACAAACACTCTTTGTTGCACCGATACAGCCGCAAGAAAAAACAACCGTTATGAAAGGCTATCGGGTAAAAGTGAAATACGGGGAAAATGCGAACACGACCGAGTTGCTAAATCATATCGTTTCTGCCGCAAAGAAAGTGTAATATCTACCTGCTTGTATCACTCGGCTCTAGCAGATCATAGACATTCACGTGGAGAAATTCCGCAATCGCGTAGAGTTCAGGTATAGAGGGCTGGCTATAATTAGTACACCATTTTGATACCGTTTGTTCACTCACATTCAAGTGCTTCGCTAAGGCTTTGTTCTTGATCCGTTTCAGGGCAAGAAAAGCCTTTATGCGGTTATACACGCGCGTTTCCTTTTCCATCACCTAAATATAGACACTTACGAATTGGCGTGGGTCGAACGGAAATACACTTAAAAATTGAATAAATTAAATTTAAAGGATTTTTTTATCTTTTAAATTGTAAAAATTTCCTCTATATTTAACGCAAATTTATTTATAAAAATTTCCTCACATTTTAATAAATGTGCTGCAAGGGGGATAAATAACCGCTAAGGTGGATAAAAGAAAGGTATTTAAAGAATTATTGATCGTAACAAAATAAGCCATCCTTTCGGAGATAAGGCACGACAGGTACACTACTAAAAAACAGTACACAATAAAAAAAATACGCCATGCCAGTTCGAGATAGACGATACGAAAACACCGTACAATTCATTTTTGGAGCCATCCTATGGGTAATCGTAGGATATTGTTTCGCGCATGAAATAATCCGCTTGGTAAAGCACCTGTTCTTCCACACCGCTCATTGAGTGGTGTTTTTTTCCTCGGTTAACTAACTCGTGGTAAAACTGGCGTTGGTTCTGTGCATATATGAACAAAGTTATTGCTACATACTACATTTTCCATTATCTTCTCAAAGCAAAAAAAGAGCCGCCGTTAAGGCAGCTTGTGGTTTCAGACTAACACCGCGCGTCGTGTTGGATGATAAGGTAGCATGGAATAGGTATGATATCTACTATGTTCGTCCATGTGTTCGTACATTTCAGAACAATTAGAAATGAACCAATCAGTACATAGTGCCTGCTCTATCACTATCGATTTCCGCCGTTTGGCAGTCTCGGTGAACAGTTTGCGCATAAAACTACCAGTGACTTCAATCACTTCGCAGTCGTCGCTTTGTTCGATGCCGAAATGAATGCAATAGCGCGTTGTTTCATCAACTGATAATCTCAGGAACAATATTGGCGCGATCACTTCATGTACAATCGTATCTGGTAAGTTCGGGTTCCAATTTCGTTCCATTATCAACCGGAGGTCATTGCGCTCAAGCGTGGCAAGCAGCTGTTTTGTAGTTGTGAAAATTCGTGAGTAGGCGGCATGTACTGCTTCGTTGTATGCCGTCAGTTCATACTGTGTCATTTCTTTCATATGCTTCGTGGATTGGATATTTTTTGATGTACGGAAGGTCGAACCACATTCGTTTTATGAGCGCCTTGTAATAGGCAGATGGCGCATGTTCGCCATGTTCCCAGGCATTTACCGTAGTGCCATGAACGCCAAGAACAGCGCCGAACACATCAAACGAGTAGCCCTTGCAATACCGGATTTGCTTGATTTTTCCTTCAATGGTATCAATCGCGTGATCAAAGGGATAGTCATTGAGAAACTCAATGATTGCGGGGTAATTTTGTAACTGCGGTTGTGATCGGCCATTCTCCCAATTGGTGATGCTTTGCTCAATGACACCGATGATCGCTGCAACATCTCGTTGGAGCAAGCCATCCTCGATGCGCTTCTTGCGGATATGCTCGCCAAGTGTTACCGGAAAGAATGAGTATTCATACTTCAGCGGCTTTTTCACTACTTTAGAGGATGGAAGAATATTTCTCACCGCCATGCCCATGTGGTTATTACAATCACCCGGAAAAGGAATGCACCTGTCCGCCCGGGGCAGTACAAAAATACCTGAGCAAAATATCGGGCCCGCTGCTCGACCGTATCGACCTGCATGTAGAAGTTACCCCTGTAAACTTTAATGAGCTGACATCCGACCGCCCGGCAGAAAAAAGTGAAGTGATCCGCGAGCGGGTGATCGCAGCACGGAACATACAAATAGAGCGCTTCGGCAATAAGCCCGAGTTGCACGCCAACGCACAGATGGCCCCGCAAATGGTGAGGGAAATATGCGTTATTAATGCCGCAGGGCAAACGCTGCTCAAAAAAGCGATGGAAAAGCTGGGGTTGTCGGCCAGGGCTTATGACCGAATATTAAAAGTATCTCGTACGATAGCCGACCTGGCTGGTAGCGAGGATATTAAGTTGGAGCATTTGGCAGAGGCTATTCATTTTAGGAGTTTGGATAGGGAGGGTTGGGCCGGGTGATGTGGCGAGACTAAAGTCTCGAAACATAGTTGTTCGTAGTTGGAAACTATGAACAGCTCAGGGTGTTCAATATGTACGTTGAACGCTGTTTTTTCGCGTGAACACTTAACCTGCTATAATACAGTGATTTACCCCAAAATAATGAACACCATGAACACCAACACTACTGTAGATCAATAGCTTGCATATCGCCAAAACGTTCACAGTGAACACCTCCCCAAACTCATTGGCAAACGCTGCCGAAAGCGTCCTCGCTTGTGGCAAACCATGAAGGTAATAAACTGTGCGTTGTCAGCAAATCCTTTACTGATTACCTGTTGTTTAACGTGTTGTCTGCTACCTGTCTATCGGCCACAAGCGGGGAACGCTTGCGGCAGCGTCGGAGCATAATAGTGTTTTTAACGCTGCGAATACTGTTTTAGCGCAAGCCTTGTGTTTGCTGTGACTATTATTCAAATTTCCACACGGTGATTAAACCCCATGGGTAGACGGTTAAAAAATTTCCGTTAATATCCGCCATTACACTAAACGGATATGCCGGCCCGTTTGGCGAGGGGAGCACATTTACTGCATTGGCCTGGTTTATTACATATACATTTTCAACCTCTGCCTGCGCAGTTGAATAGTCGACCGAAGCAAACACATTATTGAACGCGTCGGTAACAATGGTAAAAGGATTATTTTGTGAAAAAATTGTTGAAATTGCACCATTGGGGCCCCGCTTTTCCAGGTTAAAAACACTATTGGTAGGCGACGTTGATGATTGGGCTGAAGTTTCGTAAAAAAGATCGCCTAGGCGGTCCGTAATCATAACGCTCGCGTCACCTACATTAAACCCGCTCACCGGCGTTACAACGCCGTCTGGTGTTATTTTCTTTAGCCCATATGATTGATCACTATTATAAACCGAAGCGTACAAATTACCCTGCCCGTCAGTTACCATACAGTTAACAGCTATCGCCGTTATAGCGTTGCCGCTATTGCTATCGTTAATACCCGGATTGCCACCTGCAAGTACGGACACCTGGCCGCCGGGCGTAATTTTTAGTATTTCGGCTGAGTCGACTGTTGCGATGCCCCTGCCGTAAATAATAAAGTTTTTCGCTACGTAAACATTACCTTGCGCATCAATAACTAAACTTTTAAGGGTGTAAAATCCATTGCTTGGCGGAGTGGTATACAGGCGGCTTGCTACACCATTGCTATATTTAAACACGAAATAACGATTTTCGCCATTGTTTAGCATTCCCAGCCCATACAAATTCCCGTTTTTATCACCGGTCGACAGGCTGGCCCCATAGCCCTTTTGTGCAAAAGTATTGGCAATGTTCGTGCTATCAACCTTTACCATTTGCAGTACCTGGAAATTATTTGACGATGTAGATGTGGCCCCATTTGCAATGACGGTAACTTTGCCTGTAGTTGCACCAAGCGGTACGGTTACGACGATTTGATTGGCAGTAGCAGAATTTACTACAGCAAGCACCCCATTGAATTTTACAACGTTATTTGCCGCTGTAGTGCTAAAGTTGCTCCCCGTAATGGTTACCGCGCTAAATACTATATCGCTTGCCGGCGAAACTGTAACCGATCCCACCGAATTGGACTGTTCGCCCCGAGTTATAGTTTTTGACGGGGCCTTAACCGTATCCTTATTGCACCCGCCGATAAAAACAACCATCATTAACATGGCAGTAAATGTTTGCAGCGAATTTTTCATTTTGCATTAGATTTATAAGAACGTGAATTTTAGTGGTTTACAGGAATATCCAACTAAGGTATACTATCGACAGTATACACGCAAATTAATTTATTGAATAACAAACTCACGCCTTATCAATTATACTTTTAATCTCTATCGTATTTTGCACTATTTCGGTAATGGCGGTATCAAGCGATTGGGCAACTGATCTGAGCTTTAACAGCACGTCGCGATTTATTGGTGCCGAAGGGTTGTCAAACTCAAATAAATTAAACAGGCCCAGTATATTGGCAATGGGTACCCTTACCTGGTGCGATTGCATGAAAGCGATTTTGAGCAATTTCTCATATTGCAGCTTTAGTTCCCGCTCCGTATTTCTCTTCTCCTTTAGTTCTTCAGCGTCTTTCAACGCCCGCCTTATCTTTGGCGTTAGGGTAAACAAATTTTCCTTCAGGGCGTAATCAGTAACGCCGTTCTTGATCAATTCAATTGATCGTTCTTCTCCTATGGTGCCCGAAACGATGATAAACGGAACATCAGGCGCCATATGCTGCCTGATGGAGAACGCTGCATTCCCATTAAAGGATGGAAGGTTAAAGTCTGATAAAATGATATCAGGAAGAAAGTCCCCCAAAGCCGCCTCAAAAGTTTCACGGGTCTGAACGGTCTCTGATGTAAAAAGCAGGCCATTTTTTTTCAATTCGCGCTTAACCAGGTCGGCGTCACTGGGATTGTCTTCAATCATAAGCACTCTGATGTTGTCTGTCATTGTTTAGGGGTATAGGTATCTGCATTCGGCCATACGGAAAGCCCGCACCGCCTTACTTCTATAGGAAGAATTTTATTATATAGGTTAATTAGGCAGCTGGCTCAATATCATCCAGTATAATCCAATTTCTTTTATCACGGTAAAAAAGTTATCACTTTCAACGGGCTTGGTTATATAGCTGTTAGCACCAAGCGCGTAGCATTTTTGTATGTCGGGGTCTTCTTTCGATGAGGTAAGAATAACAACCGGAATATTTTTGAAACGCTGATCGGATTTGATTTTTTCCAACACCTCTATGCCGGATAATTTTGGCATCTTCAGATCAAGCAATATCAATTTAGGTTTATCATTAATATTTCTTGCAGTATAAGCGCCTTCGCAATACATAAAATCAATGGCTTCCGCTCCGTCTTTTACGTGGTACAGGGTATTTAAAAAACCACTTTTTTTAAGCGCCCGGATCGTTAGCATTGAATCGTCGGCGCTATCTTCTACAAACAAAATCTCGACGTTATTATAATCCATAGTTTATTAAGTGTTAATAGTAGGTAAACTAAAATAAAAGGTAGTTTCTTCATTTAAGGTGGATTCGGCCCAAACAGCTCCGTTATGCCGCTGTATGATTTTTTGCACTATGGCTAAGCCAATACCTGTGCCTTCAAATTCGTCCTGGGAATGTAAGCGCTGAAAAACTCCAAAAAGCTTATCATAATACTGCATTTCAAATCCGGCGCCATTATCTTTTACATAGTAAATAACCATGTTGTCCTTTTCATAAGCGCCAATTTCAATACGGGTTATAGCCTTATATTTTGAATATTTAATGGCGTTTGAGATTAAGTTTATCCACACTTGCTTAATAAGCGACTGATCGCCTTTTGCAGGCGGAAGCACGTTGATTTTACATTCTGTTCGGTTATCCTTATCGTCAGAAAGCAGGTCATCTTTGATCACCCTCACCAGGGCGGTCATATTTATATCTGTAACGGATACCTGCTTTCTCCCCAATTTTGAAAATGCCAGCAGGTCATCTATTAGTTGGCCCATTCTTTTGGAGTTTTGAGTGATCGCATGCAGGGCACTCATCCCATCCGAATCAAACTTTCCGGCATAATCTTCTTCTAAAATTTTCGCATAGCCATTAATCGCTCTTATTGGCGCCCGCAAATCGTGTGAAACGGAATAGGAAAATGAACCGAGTTCCTTGTTAACTGTTTCCAGCTGCGCGGTGCGCTCAATTACCTTTTGTTCCAATTCTTCGTTGAGCGTCCTGATATCATTTTCCGCTTTTTTAAGCTCTTTGTTGGCACGGATCAGTTCTTCCGCCCGCATCCCTTTTTCTACATTTTGAAAAGCCAGTTCTTTGTTGGCTATCACCAATTCTGCAGCCCGTTTTTCTTTTTCCTGGTTTTGGTATGAGAGTTCTTTATTGGCTACGATCAATTCAGCCGCCCGGTTTTCCTTCTCCTGGTTTTGGTACGAGAGTTCTTTATTGGCTATGATCAATTCAGCCGCCCGGTTTTCCTTCTCCTGGTTTTGAAAAGCAAGCTCCTTATTGGCTATTACTAACTCTGCGGCCCGTTTTTCTTTTTCCTGGTTTTGGTACAAGAGTTCTTTGTTGGCTACAATCAATTCAGCCGCCCTGTTCTCTTTTTCCTGGTTTTGGTACAAGAGCTCTTTATTGGCTACAATCAATTCAGCGGCCCGGTTTTCCTTCTCCCCGCTTTGATACGAAAGCTCTTTATTGGCTACGATCAATTCAGCCGCCCGGTTTTCCTTCTCCTGGTTTTGAAAAGCAAGCTCTTTATTAGCTACTACCAATTCGGCAGCTCTATTTTCTTTTTCTTCGTTTTGAAAAGCAAGTTCCTTATTGGCTATTACTAACTCTGCAGCCCGGTTTTCCTTCTCCTCGCTTTGGTACGAAAGCTCTTTATTGGCTACGATCAATTCAGCGGCCCGGTTTTCCTTCTCCTGGTTTTGGTACGAGAGTTCTTTGTTTGCAATAACCAATTCATTGGCCCGGTTTTCCTTTTCTTTATGTTGAAAAGCGAGTTCCTTGTTAGCTATGATAAGCTCCTTTGCGCGCTTTGCCTTCTCACCGGCTTGAAAAGCAAGTTCTTTATTCGCCACGAGTAATTCTTCAGCCCGCTTTCCTTTTTCGACCTTTTGCAAGGACAGCTTGTGATTTTCAATAATGCGGTTATCAGGCGTGGTTCTTTTCTGCATAGCAGATAAATAAAATATGGAATAATATTTCATTTATACAGAAATAATAGAACAATGTTTTATTTTTTAGGCACATTATAAAATTTTATTTTAAAATGGTTGAATTCGTGATTAATCTATTGGGCTTTTGGGAAGAACCTCAATGCAATTAAGTTAAGAAAAAAATGTTGCTACCCTCTATCCGCGCATCGAAGAGAGGGTCGGCCAGCGAAGCGCCGCCGGGTCCGAAGGACTCCTATGGAGGTGAGTAAACGGAGCGCGACAGGTAATAAAGCGATAAGTCGCCAAGCAATTACCAACCGAAACCCTTAACTTAATAGCCCTTGGGAATAACCTCTTCTGCCCCCTGTTAGCGCAGTCTTGAGTATTGGCTTGTATAAAGGTGACTTGCGCTTTTAACAACTAAGCACAACAACAGCAAGCGAATAGTAAACAAACGCTTTACAGTTATTTTCCGGTAATCGCTTTAATGCTTTGCGGGTACGCCCGTGCGCCCGTTTTGCGATTGAAAAGGGCCGACCCATAGTTATGCAAAGAGCCGCTATCCCAATAAAAAGGCACCAGGCCGTGGGCGGTGGCAGAACTGGTTACATATTGCAGGTAGTAATTTTTAAAAAACTGGTAGTGCGCATTCGCTGAGTCACTGCCAAGATTGAGCCTGTTGCCCGGGGCATATTCACCAATAATAACCGGGACGCCTTTATCGATAAAATTTTCCTTCATTTTCTCAAAATGGTCATCTACAGCAAATTCATCGCCCCATTTGGCTTTTTTTGAAGGATCTTTTGAATATTTGCCCCATTCGGTTACTTTATTATCATTCGCCAAAGTAAACTCATAAGGATCGTAATAATGCACCTCTACAACCAGGCGGTCGGGGATGCGGTCTTTAGGCATTTTGAAAAAGTTCACGGTATGGTCGATATTGGTATTATATCCCTGCACAACCAGGTCGCGGTAAGCATTCCGGCCGCCGGTTGAGCGCACAATGGATACAAAAACCTGGTTGAAACTGTTTTGCACGGTGTAGTTTTCAACGGTTGGCGGGCCATAGCTATCTTTAACATGCACTTCGTTGGTGCCGGCAAACAGCAGGTGATCGTTGTAATTGCGAAATCTCACGGCAATTTGCAGCCAGGTATACGCCATACGCCGGGTCACATACCTTTGGTCGGCATAGGTTGGCTGTATCCAGCCGCCATCCCAGTGCAAATTAAGCACAACGTACATATTATCTTTTAAGGCGTAATTAACTACCGTTTCAACCCGCGCCATCCAGTTTGTGTCTATGGTATATTTATCGCTGTCGGTAAATTTACTCCATGACACAGGTATGCGCACCGCGTTAAACCCGGCGGCTTTAACCGAATCGATAAGCCGTTGTGTTGCTTTTGGTGTACCCCATGCAGTTTCGTCGCCGCCGGTTGCGTCCAAAGCATTGCCCAGGTTCCAGCCAAACCCCATTTGTTTGGTAAGCTCCATCGCCGTGATATCGCGCATACCGCTTTTATCGGGGGGAATGCTGTCGTCGTCAAACATACTTGTCGACTTTTGATCGATTGCATGGTGTAAGCTGGATGCTCCCGCATTTCTGTAAGATGCTGCCTGCACCAAATTTAATGTTTTGCCTGCCGTATCATTTTTTCTTATGCTGAAGGCAAAGAGCGTTAAGCAAGCTGCGGCAGCTATGCTTATAAAGAGCAGGTTCGATTTCATAATAATGCGGTTGTTTTAACTTAAGTTGACAGCCTGTACGAAAAGCCAGGCAACAATTTCAGGCATGAAGGTATCAGGGACTATTTTATCTGGAGTTTACATTTGTAATTAAAGATGTAACAAATGTTCGTAAACATATAAATCTTCTACCCACCAGTCGCCCCGATGGGGCGAAGAATACAAAAAGTTTTCGTCCCGCAGGGACGCATGGTGGGTAGAAATCAATTATGCATTTTACGTTCCATCGGAACGTTTGGTGCTATCAAATGTATAAGGAACAATTTGAGGCCCTTGTTAGCGCAAGTTTTGAACATCGGCTTGTGTAAAGGGTGACTTGTGCTTTTATCAATTTAACCCAACCTTTATATTAAATTCCTACTATTGGCCATGACTATTCCTGCCAGAGCAACTTATTCGGTACCGGTTATTAAAAAAGATCAGCCCGACGATACCTATAAATTTCAGCCTTTACCCAAACCTTCCGGTACTTATCCGTACCGCATGGACCTGGAAACAGTATTACCGGGTTATCAAAATAAAAACAAACTGGTTTTTCACATGGCAGGCGATACCGGCAGTCTCCGTAGCCCTGATTTTCAGCGCGAAATTGCTTTGGCAATGGCCGGTCAGTATAAATCGGGCTTGGCGGATGACAGGCCGCTGTTTTTATATCACCTGGGAGATGTGGTGTATAATTACGGCGAAGCCGGGGAATATGCCGGTCAGTTTTTTAGGCCTTACGAGTGCTATCCCGGCCCCATTTTAGCCATTGCCGGCAATCACGACAGCGATGTTAATCCGCTCAGCCCGGTGCCTTATCAAAGTCTTGATGCTTTTACCGCCGTATTTTGTGATACGGTGCAGCGCCTTGTTGTTTTCAGTGGGAATTCAAAAAGGAAAAGCATGGTTCAGCCCAACGTTTACTGGACGCTGGAAATACCGCTGGCAACCATCATCGGCCTGCATAGCAATGTGCCTAAATATGGCATAGTGACAAATGAACAAAGGGATTGGTTTATAGAAGAATTAAAGGCCGCCAACCTTCAGCGGCCGCATAAGGCGCTGATCATTTGCCTGCACCATGCGCCCTATTCGGCCGATACCAATCACGGCTCAAGCCTGCCGATGATCGGGTTACTGGAAGGCGTTTTTGCAGAAACCGGTATACGCCCCGACCTGGTAGTAAGCGGCCACGTGCATAACTACCAGCGTTTCAGTAAACTTTATGCCGATGGTTTAGCCGTCACTTATATTGTGGCCGGCGGTGGCGGCTATGATGAGCTGCATCCCATGGCCTTAATAGATGATGATCGTTTTACGGCTGATAATCCTTTATTTAAGGACATACGTCTTGAAAGCTATTGCGATGACCGGCACGGGTTTTTAAAGATAGCCATTGAAAAAGGACCAAATGGGTTGGTATTGGTAGGTGAGTACTATGCCGTAAACAACAATGCCAAAACCGAAAGTGATGACACAACGGTTTTGGCAGATAGTTTTAGGTTTGATTTGAGGTAGTACATCAAAAGAAGAGGCTGTCTCAAAAGTCAATTTCATCAAAGTATTACCAAATAATATTTGCCTCTGTGCTCTCTGTGCTTCTATCTCAGTGCCCTTTGTGGTTAAATTTCACCACAGAGGGCACAAAGAAGGCACGGAGAGGCACAGAGTTTTTATAGTGCAAAATATAATTTCGTATAGTCCTTTTTCATTTTACTTTTGAGACAGCCTCTTCTTTTGATATCCCTCCTGCCTTTTACAGCTATTATCATTTGCTGAACGACTGTTCTTTCACAACAACCGGCCCTAACAAACCCGAAGATTCCAACCCGCTTTTCGGACCGGGGCCAAAAACTACCGGGTTTGTTTTACGTTGATCAGCCGGCAGCATACTATCGCCTATCAACCTGTTCAGCCAGGTATTTACTACTTTAATTTCCAGTTTGTTTATACCGGGCTTGATGGCTTTGGTGATATCCACCTGGTATGGTGGTGTCCAAACACCACCTACTTCTATACCGTTCACCGTTACCTTGGCAATAGCGACGACGTTACCGAGATCGAGTACATAGCTTGAGTTTTTGGATAAATTACCGATATTAAACGTATTATGGTACAAAGCTGTGCCCGAGTAATATTTAATACTATCATTTGTGCTTTTCGACCAATCCGATAGTGTATTAAACACAACCGGTTTGGCAGGCCCGCGCATTTTACTGTCGAAATTAACGGTCCATGGCTGGTTAATTGCAATGGTTGACTTAGTTGCAGGATAATTAGACCTTGTTAGATCGCCCTTACCTGCATTCTTCCTAAACACAATAAATGCGCTTTCGTACGGCGCGAGTTCCAGCGGCACTGTTGTAGTTTTACCATTGTCAAGGTAAGCAGGCAGATCACGCACGTTGCCGTCAATAGCCTTCCATAATTCAGGGATTTTGCCCGTAATACGGAACGCAGGGTTCATCTTAACGGAATCGCTTGCCTGGTTGGAGATAAAATAGATAGAACCGTCCTCCAGCCGCCTGTGTATAAACAGTATAGGATCAGTTTTGGCAACCTTCATGTCGGGGATAACCTTTATAAGATTAAATGCTTCTTGCATGGTCATGCCGCTAAGCACAAGTCCTTTGCCATAATGGTTTATTTTTACGGTAGTGCCATTAATATTGCCCCAAAGCTCATTGGCCATGCTTTTTACCTCATGATCTGCTTCCGGGTAATTGGCCAGACTCGGCGAACGTCCAGGTTTCGGCCCTAATACTACCGCGCCTTCTTTTACCAGCTCTTTTATCTTCACCAGCAATTCAGGGCGGATGGTTTCCAGTTTTGGCAGTACCAATATGCTGTAACGGATGCCATTCGGCAGCACAAGTTTACCATCGCTTACAGTAAGCTTTTGTTTGATCACATCGCCGTTAATATAATCATAAGAATAACCCTGCGGCAGCGCCGGGTCGGTTACCCCAATCATTTTGGGGGCATCCTCGCCTATAAAGTAAGCTGCATCGGCAACATATTGTCCTTGCTGCAGCATCATGTTGCAGCGTTTAAGGTATTTGAGCAATATGTCCATATCAAAGAACCAGGTATTAAGCCTGTTGAATTCCACGCTAAAGAAAGCTGTTACGCCCGGAGGCAAAGTATCTTGCGGCTGTGAGATATATACATGCAGCAGCGTATTGTTAATACCTTCGGTGAAAAAGCGGTCGCCGCGTTTTTTAAACATGGCTGGATACCGCACAAATGGCGCGCCGCCGGCGGTGAAGGATTCGGCAGATACCTTTACTTTTCCATAAATATGCGCGGATGAGGATGCCGCCCGATTTTCAATATCGCCCAGGTCGCCTTCGCTCCAAAATTCTCCGCCAACTTCGTCAGACTGGCCGCCATACTGCAAAAATTCGCCGGGGAAACCCCAATGCCCGTAATTTTCCAGCCAGGTGGTCAACCCGTTTTTATGGCTGATCTCACGCAGGCCGCCGACGTATTTAAAGGAAACGTCATCAGCTATTAAACGGCGCAGGTCCCACAAAAAGCGGTCGGATCTATCTTCGCTGCCAACAACTGTCCCTTGCAATACCGGTAAATAGGGTATCGGGTCATAACCATAGGCCTGCTTAAATTCGGGGACCAGTTTTTCCGTCCAGTTTTGTCCGCCGGTTTCGTAACTGTCTTCAACCGTTACCTTAAAGGTTTTGCGGTCTTCCGCCGGGATGCGTTTTAATATCTGCCCCAGGAACGCATTAAAGTGTTCGGCAACATGCTCCTTGCTCATCTTATCTACCTCAAGCCCACGTCCTTCGGGCGGTGCGGGGCTGTTGGTAACGTTTGTAGGCGTCATACCCGTACGCTCAATTACCCAGTTGCCCGCAGGTACCTGCCAGTTCAGCGTACCATCGGCACGCATGTATTTAGAAATATCTATAACTTTTGAGGGATCGATAATATACTTTGACGTTTCCACTGGTTGGGGCTCCCACTGATATTTTTCCCAAAAGGGATGCGGTGTAGGCCACATTTTGGCCAAGGTTTTTTCCATATAATTTTCAACCGCCGGGGTAGCCGACAATTTGATCTCTGCTATACCCGAATTGGATGACACATTGGTAAAAACTATCCTGAAGCTATTGGATGTAGTAGCAGGAATTGAAAAAGCTGCCGGGCCAAATGGAATAAAGCCGACATTTAATGCTGAATTGCTGCGATCAATAGAGAAATGCTTAACAGTTGTATAAGTATTATTGATTTTTGCCTGGATATCCCCTTCAAGGCTTACACTCTGTTCTGTTGTGGTGATGGTTACACTGCGTACTGTGTACTGGCTTTTGGCATTGATGTTTAATGAAAATTGTTTGCCGCTGGTTAAGGGAATGGATGTTGAAAGGTTATGGTCCATTATTTTACCGAGCGCATCCGTAGCCGGGTCGGAGGTTAAAGCGGGCTTTAGTGAACTGATATCGTCGTCATAATCATTTGCAACCGGGTAAGCCAAAACCCGTACATCCTGGAAGTTTTCCTGCGGTTTAACCAGCTGCTTGTTGAACAGGTATGGCCCTTTTACCGTTACCTGCGACGAAGTTAAGTATCGCATGGATTGTTCAGGTTTGATCCAGGGGCCACCCGACTGGCTCCAGCCCGGCCCGTTAAAAATGCCTATCGTGATATTTAAACGGGTTGCCGTTTTTAGGGTGGTATGCAAAATATCCCACCATTCATCAGAAAACATTTTCACTTTACCCTCAGGACTACTTCCTTCCAAACCGATATTACCGATATAGGCCCGGTTTATCCCTACCTTTTTCATCGCTTCCAGGTCTTTTACTACACCATCGTTTGAGATGTTGCCGTTTATCCAATACCAATAAACGCTGGTTTGAATTGAATCCGGAATATGTGTGAATGTGTTTTGCAGGCCATTGAAACTATATGATGCATGCTCTGGTATGACACCGGTCGGTAGCTGACCTTTTGCATTATCGAACGTTATAAATAGAAACAGGATAAAAATAATTATTGCTTTTAATTGATGTGTTTTTTTTAAATCCATTTCAGTAATTGGTTATAAAGTATGAGCGTTTAAAAGCCCCGCAGTAATTGGTTTTTGTTTAAAACAGGATATACCGCGCTAAGCTAAATGATATTAATTTCTCAACTGTTATGTACTGTCTTGGGGGTGGCAGCGTATCATAATTGGTGCGAAAATGTAAGCCGGCAGAAGGAGATGTATTACCTTTTATGGCCCTTAATAAAGCCTGACTAACACACCTGGACAACATCCAAATTAAGCAGTACGCCTAATTTTTTAATTTTTGAGCTTATTTTACCCACCCCAACGGCACAATGATGCGCCGGGCCATAGCTGTTCCAGCTATTAACAAAATTACGCGCACCGCAAGAGAATCGATAACGACTGTTTGTATTCCCGATTTGTAAAATGGGGCCGCTAACAGATTCCCCTTCAGCCACGAGGAGCATCAACTTTCCGCCGGGTTGTTCTACTACCGATAACAAGGTAACCGGACCATGTTTAACAGACATCTCCACCGATAAGCCATTGCCAACTTTGCCATGATACACTTTTAAAGGACGAACTTTGGTTTTACCTTCGGCTATGGCGATATGGCCAGGGCCATCGTGCCCCATCAACACTACGTCATCTTTAAAGTCCATGGCGTAATATTCTGTAAAAGAACCGCCGGCGCCAAAACTGTCCATAATTTTCATGGCCTGCGCATTTTTAATTTCATACTCACCTGCCACGGGGATATTCCTGGCGGTTAGTAAAGAGTTGCCAAGAATTATCGAATTGATTGTATCTTCATTGTCAGCATTCCCTGTTCCTTTATAATAATAGGCCATGGAGCCGAGCTGATGTTTATCAACAAGTATATCCAACGCAACTGATGTTTTGGCAGCGCGTTCAATTTCGTTAACAGGACAATCATCCTGGATCTCAAATTTTTCATAAAATTCAGCAATTCGCTGTGTGATTTGTTCTGCCGTTACCATCCGGCGAATGTCGGCAAGCTCGTCTACTTCAATTAAATCAATATGCCCGCCAAAACTTGCGTATTGGGTAGTAAGATCGGTATAAATATCAAGCATTCCGCTGTAGTAATGCCCCATACACCCCATACGGTTATAAGCCATAATGCGGGCAACTTTTGCTGCTTCAACCCACTCTTCTACCTCTTGCCAGCATTCGGGATCATCATTTAGCATTCCGGTGACCTGGTGAAACTTTATACCTGTTCGATTAAAAACATTAGCGATTTCCGGAACGGGACAGGCAGAACAATAAGCCAGCCACTCGCCGGTCATCTTTGTCCGGTCATCCATACTATTAAACGAGTCATAGTCTATGGATTGCTCCGGGGAGAGGTTCAGAATGATCACCGGCACCTTTGCCCGCTGCACAACAGGCAAAACGGTTGAAGATAGCGCATAGGTGGTTACGTATAAAAAAATAAGGTCCACATCCGCTTTACGGAATGTGCTTCCAGCCTCAAAAGCTTTTCCAGGTGTATCGATCAATCCCAGGTTAACTACTTCAGCACCGAATTTTTCGATCTTTTGATGAACTACCGAAATATAATTTTCCAGCCGGAGTTTCAACCCATCAAATTGCTCCCAGTAGGCTTCAAGCCCTATGCCGAATAAGCCAATCTTTAAATCTTCCTTGTTTGTCATCTGTTAATAAAATATGGTTTAAGTATGTTTCAGTAACACGGTCAGTTTTGTGCCGCCTTTAATAATATAAGTGTTTTTACCCGGCATTATTGAAGTATCAGCCTTCTGTAAGTTGAGGTGCTCCCGCTCATCCACAATTAACTCTGCAGTGGTGCCTAACGGTATTTCTAAACTGAGCTTACGGCTTCCTAATAAGCCCCTGCTTTTAAAAACTATGGGGCCGGCAATGGTGTTCGTGGTAATATATACCGCTTTGAGGTCCAATAACTGGGGGTAAATCTGAAAAGTTTTATAGCCAGCAGTAATTGGTTTAATTCCCGCTATTCCCTGGTGTATCATGATTAGTGGCGTTTGGGCGCAATGGCTCCATTGAGACGGGCCATCGGGGTAACAAATCCAATCTTCCTGTAAAGTATTATTTAGGCGTACGGATGCCATACTTGCCCACCTTGTACGTAAATCTTTTATAACGACGTCCATCCGGCCGGCAGAAGACAATGCCCACGCGGGCCAAATAGCATTACATGGATATGAAGTACCCAATTGAGGCGGCCGGTTTACAAGCAGTTCAAGGCTCCTGGCAATATTTCCGCCGGGGCATTGATTGAATAGAATAGCAGTAGATAAAGAGCGGTCGCAATACCTCGGGCCGCCTTCTTGGGCTAACCAGGGCAAGTTTACTACAAAGGTTTGTTCCTGTGTACTCCAATATTTCTTTATAGTTGCCTCAAGTAACTCTTTGCCAAATTGTTCTATCTCTACGGCTTTTTCATTTTGATTAAAAGCACGGCACAAAGGCGCCAATGCATGCATGCACATTGCCGAGGCGTAAAGATTGAATGCGCATTGTTTGTGGCGCTGCATTTGATAAGCTGTATGGTCCATCCAAACCGAAGGTATGCCCAGGTTATCAACAGGCAGCAGGTTATCGGCAGCACGTATCTTTTTCAGGTATTCGAAAAAAGTCAGTAATCGCGGAAAAGATTCATGCAACCCTACAGTATCACCGGTGTATATGTAATAGTAATAATTATCGAAACAAAAACCGACGCTATGGTCCAGGATGGGCCCCCAGTTGGTTAGCCCTACCTGTCGTTCCATAATCCTTGCCAACCTGTCAAATGCCGGCCAGCTATCCATGAAAAAGCCTTCTGTTGTTTGGCCCTGGCTAAAAGTTTTAATAAAACGTGCTGGCAGCCGGCTGTCGCCCAATGTTTGATATATAGCATGCAATTGATGGCTTCCATCGCCGCTATATTGCTGGCGTTCCCTGGCCATGCCGTCAACAACCGTTTCCTGTGCTGAATTATAAAGGGTATTTACCGCTGCATTAATTAAGCGCTGCAATGTTGTATCCGAAAGTGTGATCTGCGGTTTTGCCGGAAATGGATATTGCCTCCTGCGTATGCCAATATTACTTATTTTTATGTTGCCGGAGTAATTACGAATATGAAGCTGTATCCAGCGTAAGCTCTCAAAATCAAACGGTTCAAAGGTATTTACACCTTCTTTGCAAACAAATCTCGTCCAGGATTGAAAATGGGTATTGATAAGGACGTCTTTACCTGGTTGATGCGCTTCATGTACCAGCATTTCCACTATCGTTCCTGCCGGGGCTTCGATGGTGAAATGCGGCCAGCCTACGCATTGCTCTTTAAATTCAAAAGTTAAAACGGCTGCTTTTTTTCCATTCGAGGGCACTGTCCATGAATCAGGGCTATCCTGATGGGCAATATTAACACGCTCTGCCGAATAAGCGTTCTTTGTCATTACATCAAAATATTCCTCAGCCGGCCTTTTCCAGGTGATCCATGCTGATTCAGTTAATTGCTTTACCGGCACTTCGTTTTCAACCATCAACGGAATGCTGCGTTCACGAACATTTCCATCTCCGTAAGCCTGCCATTGATAATCCGGGATATCCGTTGAAATGGACGGCTTAGCTGCTGAGGTTTCCGATTCATGGGCTGATAACCAATCATTAGTTAGAGCATAGTTTTCCATGTTCCATCCATACGGAAATAGCCGGGCATCAAATTCTTCCTGCAATGACCTTAAAAAGAAACGTTTATACTGGCCGGCCGTCCAGCTTTTAGGCAGGCAACTCTGCCAGGTGGAATCTGATATTAGATAATTGTTTCCGATTTTAAGTTTACATAACAGGCCGGCTTTGCCAATTGGCGAGGTGCCATCTCCCGCGCCGTAAAATAATACCTGGCAGGCTATCACATTCTTACCGGCATGTAAATACCGGGCTATGTTAACCGGGTCGGCCTCGGGCCATCGCGGGTCGAATGGCGCAGGGCCCCACTGAACCCTTCGCCCATTGACGAAAAGTTGATACCGGCTGTCGGCTAAAATCCAACCGGCAGCAGAATCCGGCACGCTATTTAGATTAAATTCCTTCCGAAATAAAACAAAGGTATTTTGCAATACACGATCCGATGGATACCATATCCATTTTGCGGGAGAGAGATTGAGTATGCGGGTGTTTTGGCCAAAACAATTTGTCGTGCATAAAGTAAAGGCCAATAGCAAACCTGTCGTTATCTTATTAATATAGTTACTCATTAATTTAAAGTTTATGTACATATCCTGCTAGTCTAAATGAAAGACCATTTCCAGTTTTGAGATAACAGGCGAGTTATCCGGATTAACCTCCATAATGTCGGCCAGGTGGTCCCACCATTTTTTTATGGCCGGCTCATTACTCAAATTCTTCCACTCAACACTGTCGTCAATTTTTTCAACGGCAAACAAGCTATTTGTTTCCTCATCATAAAAAATACTATAATCGCTTATCCCGTTATCACTTAATAGTTTTTTTACTTCCGGCCACAACTCATTATGCCTTCGCCGGTATTCCTCTTTAAAACCGGGTTTCAGGTTCATTTTAAACGCAAACTTCTTCATTTTACATCTCAATCAATTAGCTGCATTCACCTTTATCAAACTTACCGCAAATGGTTTCATTTGTATGGAGTCACCCGTAATTACAGATGGAATGGGAGCATTGTCGCCTGAATCTCCGTCAACAGTGTTTAGTTGCCCACCATTAAATTCCGTCGGCAATTTCAACATAACAGTTTTATTCCTTTTATTGATAATGAGCACCTTTTTACCCGACCCTGTAATAAACCCCTGGGCCAAAAGACCGCCCCAATAATCTCCGTTAACACCTGTTTGCACTAATTTATCGCCGGCTTTAATATTATCGTTTATTAATTTAAGCACCCAATAACGGGCATTGGGCTTATTATTTTTATAATCGATCATGGTCACGTCCGGGTATTGGCTTGGAAAACCAACTAATTGCGATTCGCCGATCACATCAATGCCCCGTTTTGTTAATCCTATATAAAAATAGGCATATACCGCTGCTGAAAGGTTCCAGTAGGCATCCGGAATGGGCTGATCGCGCATTTGATCGCTAACAAAAGTGCCTAATTCATTAGCATCTGTTTTTGTATTTGGAGATAGCCTTTTGCGGATGGACTCGATGTAGCTAATGGTATTTGAAAAATCATCTGCTTTTTCAAATACCGGGTATTGATAATCATCAAACTTTTGTTCAGGATTAGCGGATGTATAACAGTGATAGGATATCATATCTAAAGGCACACCCGGTTTATGATTTGCCGGATTTAGAAAATATTCAAACCAGTCCGGGGTGGTATCAACATTCGCCAGGGCCATTCCTACAAACTTTGTTTTGGGCGATATTTTATGGATAGCGGTTACCATCGCGTCATAAATTTTAGTATAATACTGTGGTGACATATAATGCTCAAATTCAACCTCATTCAAAACCTCCCAATAGGGTATATCATAGTAATAACCTGATTTATGATACTTACCTAACTCATCGGTAAAGCCGCCTTTTGTATACCAGCTGATCAACCTGGTGTAATACCCTGTTAGTTCAGTCATGGTGGAATCCCTTAATTCAAAACCGATGCCGCCATAACCCCAATCCACCTTATTTGGGTCTGCTGGATAAGGCACCGGGTGTTCGGTTTTAAACATCCATTGTGGTATGGTGCTGAAATTTAAAATAACCGAATGGCCTTTGGTTGCATTTAAAAAATCGATGGTCATGGGATCGATCAGGCTAAAATCCCACGAAGTCGTTGTTGCAGTTGGGGGTTCCAGTTCGGCAACAACCAGTTTTGGATAAACATGCCAGGGCACATATCGGACATAATCGGCGCCCATATCTTTTAACGCGCTAAAGGAGCCGTCGTGCATGGATCCCGTCCGGGAAAGCATTGGGTTACTAACTACTTGTAATGTTGCCGTCGATTTAGATACCATAGTGACATTATTCCATTGCACATTAAGTGCAAGATTTTGTGCTAAACAAATATGCCAGCTTAAAAAAAACGTGGCAAGAAGGGTAAGTTTTCTCATGCTAATTAGGTAATAGATTATTAAATCAGATTTAAGGCATGCTGGTGGTCCGTAAAATCTTTGTTGTTTATAATTGATCAATCAAAACTATCTAATTGCTTGCTTATGCAATATGTTGGATTTGACAAAAAGCATGTAAAATTTGATTTATGAAGTAAACAATAATTAATGCCAGGAAGTAGTAACAAGAAATTGACTCAATATCCAGGCAAAGAGCCTTATTTTTGACGGATACAGTGGTGACCAGTCATGAACAATTTTTATAAATATCTGCCTGTCAGCAAAGAAGATGAAAGTTGGGGGCTTACGGTATTAAACACGGGCTGCACACGTATTGAAGCAGCCAGTGATTATCCTTATAAAAACCATCCTGCCCATCATAACTTCAACTGGAAGAGCTGGCGTAGATTGGAGGAATACCAGGTTATCTATATTACAAACGGCCAGGGGATTTTTGAATCGGAAAGCTATCCGCAGGTAAAAGTAAAAGCCGGTACTATTATTTTTCTTTTCCCTAACGAGAAACACCGGTATAAGCCGGATAGTGACACCGGTTGGGATGAATATTGGGTAGGTGTTAAAGGCGCTATTATTGATAATCTAGTAACTGCGGGTTATTTATCACCTGGTAATCCATGCCATTATATCGGGTTTAACGATAGCATTATTAGCCTTTATAATTTAATCATCGAAAAAACTAAACAGGAAAAGTCGGGGTACCAGCAGATGATCTCGGGTATAGTACTTCATTTATTAGGTAATTGCCATTTAATTATAAAACAAAAGGTGGTTGAGAGTAGTGAAGAAGAAATTGTTATAGACAGGGCACGATTGTTATTCCGGTCGAACATTAACAATGCTTACTCGCCCGAGCAAGCGGCGCATGACCTTAATGTGGGATATTCCTGGTTTCGCAAGCGGTTTAAAAGCTACACCGGTTTATCACCGGGAAACTATTACCTCCAGTTAAAAATTGAAAAGGCCAAAGAATTTTTAGCCAATACCGATATGCTGGTCAAAGAAATTTCTATCGAGCTTAATTTTGATTCCACCCTTTATTTTTCTAAAATGTTCAAGGAGAAAACCGGCTTTAATCCTACTGATTACCGAAACAGGGCCCGTAATATTTAAAAAAGAAATTAATATATATATAAGAGTCCTCATTTAAAGATAAACGAAGATAACCCCCGTCATGATCTTATAATCCGGTATTCGCCAAAGTTGTTTCGGATCACCTGGAATAATATCCATGCTTTCTTACCGTACTTAATGTTATCGCTACAAATACGCCTGCATCCATAAACTTATCAGCCAGTGCTGGCACGCTTTCGACTTTGTTGCTGGTGTACCTCACATTGGTTTGGGTATAAGGGTTGCCATCGTCATCATATTCTGTTTCCTGTTTTTTTTTATCGTAGCCGTATTGCCAGCTTGCGCCCCAGGGCCTGTAATTTAAGTTTACATAAAAACCCGCCTTGAAATTAACCCGCCTGTTTCGGCTGACATTAAAACCGAGGTTATTAATATAGTTACGGCTTTGTAACGACAAAAAGCCGCCGGTGTATTGCATATACATCCGCTGGCCGACCTGGTCGGGCGTAAGCACGTAGCCTACGGGGGCATAATTGTAAATATCATCGGCAAAGCCACCGATGCCTATATTGAGAAAACTGGTTATAGAACTATTTGGTGAAGTGACCCTGCGCCCGAGATAAAATGTTAAAGTTTCGTAGATGGTGCTGCTATAAATGGCCTGGAAACCGCCATCATAGTCTTTACCGATAAAGTAAAAGCTGATGGGGCCTTCAACAGCATGCTGTATTTTGCTGTGGTAGTTTGTTTCCGACCAGTTATCAAAACTCTTGTTATCGATAACCGGTGCACCAATGCCCATAGAGAATTCAAAAAAATCAAACCGGGTAACCTGCTGGCTCAATACCTGGCCTGATGCGATTTTGCATACCGCAAAACATACAAACAAAATGATAAGCTTTTTCATAGGTTTATAATTGAATATAAACTTAACAAACCGGATAATCCATTGATTTTGAAATAGGTAACGTTGCAGTTACATTGTTGTAATAATGGAGTTACAATATACGCCCGAATCACTAATGCGTTTCCTGGAATGCTTTTTTGACAAAAAAAACTTGACGAAAGTTGTCAAAAAATAATTTACCAGTTTTGGTGGCTTGTTAAAAAACACTGGGGTAAAGCAAGTATAACCTGGCCGATAAATGGCTTTCTGATAGGTTAATTTTTAACTATTGGTAGTGCTACAGCTGCTCAATGCGCTCTACGTGCTGTCACCGCTGCGCGGAGCATTCCAATATATTGATAAACAGTAAATTATGTCAGCAAAATTATTTTTTTACAATCTTATAGTTTTGGTATTCGCCAATGCTCCAGCCCGTAAAATCGAGGATCACTTGAAGCAATCGCCTGCGGAAGGTATAATCCTTTTGCAGCGGTTTGTTGCTGAAATCTATCTTCCAGTTTGTAGTTGCAATGCGGCTGTGCATCACTTTTGGGTGTGTGCCTTTAAATGGCCGTATGCGGTCGGCATTACCGTAGTCGAACTCGTAGGTTTCGGGCACGTGTGTTTTTATCCACTCCTCGTCGTGATAAAACTTGTTAAAATTGCGACCCTTATTGGTTAGGCCCTGCGGTGGCCTTGCCCAGCCGTAGTGGTAGATGTAAGCATCGATGAGCTTTACCTGTATTTTGCGGTCATCGAGGCGAAAACCCTGTGCATCGCGGTAGGAGCGCATGCCTTTTATGTTTTTTATTACGCGTATTTCCCGGCGGTACCAGCGGCGGGTATCGCCATAAAAATCATATGAACCGTAAAAGTGGATGTATTTGAAAAGCAGGCCTTCGATGTTGGAATGGCCAAGGTTTTCCTCCATCTCTTTTTTAATGAGCGGGAGATATTTTTCGTGTACTACTTCATCTCCCTGGATGTAAAACGCCCAGTCGGTATTGGCCGAAATTGCATCCAGCGCCTTATTGGTTTCAATGGCGAACACTTTGCCGCCCTCGCGCAGGTCATCGTCCCAAATAGTGTCGATGATTTTTATTTTGGGCGAATTGATGTTTTCAATAAGGAGGCGGGTATCATCTTCGGATTTTCCCACCGCTACAACAAACTCATCACAAATTGGTAAAATGGAGGTAATTGCCTCAACAACCTGGTAATCGTTGTTAACGGCGTTGCGTATAAAGGTAAACCCGCTTACTTTCATGCTGTGGAAGATAACAGCCTGCAAGTTGCTAAAAAAGTTTAAAAAATGCTGTTAAACGGGTGCTTCGACTATAATTAAGTGTTACGGCTAAATAGGAGCCGAAGTATTACTGCCTTTTTATGTATTTCAGGTACAGGTGTTTTATATAGTCAACACTGATATAATCCAAAAAGGTCCAACTATGAAAACGGGTCCTTTGCAGCTGTTTAAGCCAGCTGATAACCATAGTGCCTACTAACAACAGTATGGCTAAAACAAACAGTATAATAAATAAAATAGTCATAGTTAATTTTTAAGTACTTATACGAAAAAAATTAATTCAGGTTACTTCAAAAAGCAGTAATTGAGACTAATGTATAAATTCATAAACAAAAATGTATCATAATTGGCTAATTTATTATTAGTCGAAGGTTATTTTTTAACCCAGCCGTCCTTTAAAGTAACAGTACGATTAAATACCAACTTTTCGGGCGTACTATGCTTATCGAGTGTAAAATAGCCTTTGCGCATAAACTGGTAACCTATACCAGGTTCGGCTTTGGCCAGTTCGGGCTCGATATAAGCGGTTTCTATGATCTGCAAACTGTTCGGGTTAAGGTAGCTTTTAAAATCGCCTTCCTCGTTTGATGGGTCTTCCACCTGGAATAACCTATCGTACAAACGCACCTCGGTGCTTTTCGCATGCGAAACGCTTACCCAATGAATGGTGCCTTTAACATTGATACCACTGGTATCGCCGCCTGATTTTGATTCGGCGATATGGGTACAATGCACTTCGGTTACATTTCCTTCGGCATCTTTCACAAAACTTTCGCACTTAACAATATAGGCATTTTTCAGCCTCACCATCAGCCCAACGCCCAAACGAAAGAACTTTTTCGGCGGCTCTTCCATAAAGTCCTCGCGCTCTATCCAAAGCTCATTGCTAAAAGGTATTTCGCGGCCACCGTCGCCATCTTCGGCCTCGGGGTTGTTCTCGCCGTACATCATTTCGGTTTTGCCGGCGGGGTAATCTGTAACTACCAGCTTTATCGGGTCGAGCACAGCCATACGGCGCCAGGCGCTTTTGTTCAAATCCTCGCGGATGCAGAACTCCAGCAGGCTTACATCTATCATGTTCTCGCGTTTGGCTACGCCAATACGGTCGCAAAATTCGCGTATCGAACCTGGTGTATATCCCCTCCGGCGCAATCCGCTTATGGTTGGCATACGCGGATCATCCCAATCTTCTACATGGCCTTCGGTAACCAATTGCAGCAGCTTTCGCTTGCTCATTACAGTATAGGTCATGTTCAGGCGGGCGAATTCGTATTGTTTTGATGGGAAAAGGTTCAATTCTTCAATAAACCAATCATACAGCGGCCTGTGCGGTACAAACTCCAGCGTACATATAGAATGGGTGATGGTTTCAATAGCATCCGACTGGCCGTGAGCGAAATCATACATCGGGTAAATACACCAGGCATCGCCCGTGCGGTGATGGTGCGCATGCTTAATGCGGTACATGATCGGGTCGCGCATATGCATGTTCGGCGAAGCCAGGTCGACCTTGGCGCGCAGCACCTTTGCACCGTCGGTATATTTGCCGTTTTTCATTTCTTCAAACAGCAGTAAATTTTCCTCAATACTGCGGCTCCGGTATTTATTTGGTTTGCCGGCTTCGGTTGGCGTACCTTTTTGGCTGGCTATTTCTTCGGGCGTACTGTCGTCCACATAAGCCAGGCCTTTTTTGATGAGCGTAACCGCGAAATCATATATCTGGTCGAAATAATCGGAAGCATAAAGCTCGTTGGCCCATTCAAACCCAAGCCATTTTACATCCGCTTTTATACTGTCAACATACTCCACATCTTCCTTAACAGGGTTGGTATCATCAAAACGAAGATTGGTTTTGCCATTATACTCCAATGCCAGCCCAAAGTTTAAACAAATGGATTTGGCATGCCCTATGTGCAAGTAACCGTTTGGTTCAGGCGGAAAACGTGTAAGCACACGCCCATCGTTTTTGCCCTCTCGGATATCTTCTTCAACTATCTCTTCTAAAAAATTTAATGATCTCTCTTCGCTCATACAATGGCAAAAATAGCTAATTAGGCTTAAAGCTGAAAGGATAAAGCATAAAGAAGTGTATCAGTTACACATAAGAGCTTGCGGGTAACAATGTGCATAATACCCATCGTAATAAAAATAAAATAACAAATGTAATTACTTTGTATTAACTTTGGGTATGGAAACCAAGTTGGTGAAAATAGGTAACTCATACGGTGTGCGTATACCAAAATCGCTCATACAGCAGTATGAATTAACCAGTAATATTGAAATAGACCCTACTGAAAACGGTATTTTGATCAGGTCGAAGAAAAGATCGAGAACCGGTTGGGAAGAGCAGCTAACCGTTGCGATAGCGGAGGGCCACATGCCTGATGAAGAAATGCTGGAAGGCTTTACAGATGATTTTACCGATAAGGGATGGCACTGGTAATTAAGCGTTTTGAAGTGTGGCTGGTTGATCTTAACCCGGTAATTGGCAGCGAAATAAGCAAAACGCGTCCATGCCTCGTCATTTCGCCCGATGAAGTAAACCGATTGCTTGCAACTGTAACTATAGCTGCCATGACTTCGGCAGTAAAATCCTATCCGCACCGTGTAAATTGTGTATTTCAGCAACAGAAAGGGCAGGTCGCACTGGATCATATCCGTTCGGTATCAAAATTACGGATGATAAAAAAACTTGGTATTATGGATGAAAAAACATGCAGGCAGGTTTGTGAAACCTTAACAGAGTTTTTTAGTTTCGAATAAAATTATGAGCACCACCTTCAATCGCCCCATACGTGTATTAGTTGCAAAAGTTGGTCTCGACGGCCACGACCGAGGTGCACGCATTATTGCCACTTCGCTGCGCGATGCAGGGATGGAAGTGATTTATACCGGCCTGCGCCAAACTCCCGAAATGGTGGTGAATACCGCTTTGCAGGAGGATGTGGATGCGATCGGTATTTCCATCCTGTCGGGTGCGCATATGACGGTTTTTCCTAAGATAATAAAGTTAGTAAAGGAAAAGGGCATGGACGATGTGCTGATCACCGGCGGCGGTATTATCCCTGCTGAAGACATGGCCGCACTAAAGAAACTGGGCGTAGGAGAACTTTTCCCGCCGGGAACAACTACGACTGACATTGTGAACTACATTACCGGCTGGGTACATGAACACCGAAATTTTTAAGCTATGGCATTTGAAAATCTCAATATTAAAGATAAAGAACGCATCCGTTATATTATCATCAGCCGTGAAAGCAAACTGAATGCTTTAAACCGGGCAACACTAACAGAACTGCATACCGCATTGACTGAATCGTTCCAAAATAAGGCTGTTGGTGGTATTATTATCACCGGGGCCGGCGCAAAAGCTTTTGCAGCCGGTGCGGATATTGCCGAATTTGCCACGCTGGATGCTGCCGCCGGAACTGCTTTGGCCCGGGAAAGCCAGGAAAAAGTTTTTAATATGATTGAGAACAGCAGCAAACCTGTTATAGCAGCCATAAATGGCTTTGCACTCGGCGGGGGATTGGAGTTGGCTATGGCCTGCCATATCCGCATCTCGTCGGATAACGCGAAAATGGGCTTGCCCGAGGTTAGTTTAGGCCTTATGCCTGGATATGGCGGAACACAGCGCCTTACCCGCCTGGTTGGAAAGGGGCGCGCATTGGAAATAATACTAACCGCCGGCATGATTACCGCTGCCGATGCTCATCAATACGGCCTGGTGAACCACGTGGTTAGCGTAGACGGGCTTTACCCTAAAGCCGAAGAAATTTTAAATAAAATACTTTCCCGCGCACCGCTTGCCATTGCCGGGGCAATAAAAGCCGTTAATGCCGCCACCGACCCAACCGTAAATGGCTTTGAAAAAGAGATAGCCGAATTTGGCAAATGTTTCGGTACTGCCGATCTGAAAGAAGGAGTCTCGGCCTTTTTGGAAAAGCGAAAAGCTGAATTTAAGGGCGAATAATCATCGCTAAATCATTTAACTGACTATAATACAAAAAAGGTCAGAAGTTATCTTACTGCTAATCAATCGATTGAATAATCGTGACATTCGGATGAAACTATTTCGAAAAATCCGCTTTTACTTTGCTGCGTGTTTCAAAAACACACGACAATTTAATATTTATAGTCATGAAAAATTTATTTAAAATTTCTACCATCGCTTTGGCATTCGCAGCATTTACCTACACAGCTAAAGCACAAACTTCAACCCCTGCATCTACCTCAGCCACAACCTCAAACGGCGTAAAATTCAGCATCGGTGTTGATGCCGGCCTACCTACCGGAAATTTCTCTAACAACTACAACTGGAACATCGGCGGTTCTGTTCAGGCGGATATCCCTGTAGTTTCAAACCAGTTATTCGTTACCGTTAATGCCGGTTATGATAACTTCTTTGGCAAAAATACTGTTGTTGACGGTGTTACCGTATCACCAACCAACATCCAGTTATTGCCCGTTAAAGCCGGTTTAAAATTCTTCCCTGTGGGTGGTTTTTACATCCAGGGCGAAGCGGGTGCAGCATTTGCGCTTAACAAAACTGATGTAGGTTTTAATAAATCAGCAGCTTTCATATGGGCCCCACAAGTAGGTTACCAGTTCCAGTTAGGCGGTAACAACTACATCGATGCCGGTGTACGTTACCAGGCCAGTACCGATTTTGTAAGCGGTAATAACAACAGCCAGGTAAACTTTGTAGGCCTGCGCGTAGCTTATGGCTTCTAATTTCTACTTACAACAATAACAAAGCAAAGGCGGCCGTTAGCTAACGGCCGCCTTTTTTTATGGTTTAAACGGTAATTAACTTTAATTAACATTTTGAATGCTAAATATTTTTCAAATTTACCGCGTAAAGCCATGATAAAATCAAAACGGATATTAGCTTTGCACAAAATTATTACACATTAATTTAAACTGGTGCATACGTTGTTATTTTATTGTACGTTTTAACACCATTAATTTAAACAAAAGCAAGAATGAAGCACTCTCTTACTAAACTTCTTTACCTCGTTATATTCTTAGGTTTGTCATACGGTGCCAAAGCGCAGCAATCGGCTGTGCCCGATACCACGCGCTATACCTTTGGCCTCGACGGGAGTGCGCCTAACGGTACTTTGAATAATGGCTACCTGTTTGGTTTGGGTGTTTCGGCACAGGTTGATATTCCCCTCACCCTTAAATGGTATTTTACCGGTAATGTTGGCGTTAACACGTTTTTCGCTCAAAAAAGCAATTCAGCCAATGGTTATGGCATTGAAAATGTAAAAGTGCCGAATATGGATGTGCTGCCGGTTAAAGTGGGCCTTAAATATTTCCTGATCCGTACATTTTATTTACAGGGCGAAGTTGGCGAAAGCCTGTTGCTGAATAAATCGGCCGTTTATGCATATGACAGTTACGGGTTTACATTTGCACCTCAAATGGGCCTGTTATTTAAAATGCCGAACAGGAAATACATTGATGTCGGCTTCAGGTACGAGTGGTTCCAGGACGTTTATAACAGCAGCAGTTCGCTCAGCGCCTACAATAAATTCTACGCCCTGCGGTTTGCTTACGGGTTTAATTAAGGTATCCTGCTAATAAAAATTCTATACAAATTGTAGAATATCTGAAAGTATTAGCAAATTTGTGTAATTTAACAGCTTAAAACGTTTACCTGTTAATAACAATTTGCTGGTATGAAGAAGATTCTCATCATTGATGATGAAGTTAACGTTGCGCTGTTGTTATCAAAATTCCTTACCAGGAACGGTTTTGAAGTACAAACGGCCACAACGGGAAATAGCGCGCTTGAATACCTAAAAAGCGGGGATTATAGCCTTGTATTATGCGATTTCAGGCTTGAAGATACCGATGGCCGCGAAATACTGAAAAGCATCAAGACACAATACCCCAACACCGGGGTGATTATAATAACCGGTTACTCTGACATAAAAATGGCTGTTGAGCTCATTAAAATGGGCGCTTACGACTACATTACCAAGCCGCTGTATCCCGACGAAATCCTGAACACCGTTAACAAAGCCATCGAAACACAATATGCCCTGCTCGAAGCCCAGCAGGAAAGTACACCTATTATCATCGGTAATAAATCAAAAGAGAAAAGAAACTCGGCACCGGTCGATTTTGTTTATGGTACAAGCCGGGCATCAAAAGAAATAACCCGGCAGATAGACCTTGTTGCCCCAACGGGCTATAGCGTAATTATAATAGGCGAAAGCGGCACCGGCAAGGAAGCAGTAGCCAAAAGCATACACATGAGCAGCCCGCGGCATAATCATCCATTTATTGCGATGGATTGCGGATCATTGACCAAGGAACTGGCTGCCAGCGAATTTTTCGGGCACGAGAAAGGCTCATTTACCGGCGCTTTGTACACAAAAATAGGCCATTTTGAAATGGCCAATGGCGGTACATTGTTTTTGGATGAAGTAGGCAACCTCTCATATGATATACAGGCCGCGCTGCTGCGTACCGTGCAGGAACGCAAAGTGAAACGCATTGGCAGCACCAAAGAAATTGACCTGGATGTGCGCATTATTGTGGCTACCAATGAAAACCTACAGGAATCCATACAAAAAGGCCGTTTCAGGGAAGATTTGTACCATCGTTTTAACGAGTTCAGCATTTATATGCCGGCGTTGCGCGAGCGCGGTAATGATATAGTATTGCTTGCCGACCATTTTTTATTGATAGCCAACCAGGAACTGAGCCGAAACGTTACCACTTTCTCGCCCGAAGTTATCCAGTGCTTTATGAACTATCGCTGGCCCGGCAATATACGCGAGTTAAAAAATGTTGTAAGGCGCGCCACCCTGCTTACCGAAGGCACCGAGATAACGATGAAGGCATTGCCGCTTGAAATATCAAACCCAATGCTGGCCTATGATTTTAACGGCAGTACTGGTAACAGCGCCAATAATGTGGTGCATGAAGCGCCTGAAATAAAAGAAAACAGGCACGATTTGAAAAACGCCGCACTTGAAGCCGAATACGAAACAATTTTAAAAGTGCTAAAGGAAGTAAACTTTAATAAAACCAAAGCTGCAGAAATATTAAAAATAGATCGTAAAACACTCTACAATAAAATGAAGGCCATTAATCTGAAATGATATGAACAGGCTTATGCAGGACGATGGGCCCGACAGGCTTAAGGAAATACGGCATGATATACGAAATCAGCTTTCGAACATTCAGTTAGCCGCCGAACAGCTGCGTTACGAGATACCGCATGACGCATCCGAAGATTACCTGCTTTATATAAACCTGATAACCGAGAGCTGCGGCAGGATCAATGATTTTCTGAAAGAATTTGTTTAACAATTAGCCTCACCCTGCCCTCTCCAACCGCGTGTCGCCTTAGCTTTAGCGGTGGCGCAAGAAGTTAAAGTCCTCTCCTTTGGAGAGGATTTAGGTGAGGCTTACATAATTCGTTTAACAATCTGTTGTTAATATTATAATATCAGCACTAAAAACATTTTGGTATCCATTTGTTAATGGGTATGTACCTGCAACATACGCGCCCGCATGTCAATTTTTAACTATAAACAACGCAATAACATCATATTAGTCAGTATTATTATACTGGGCTGTTTTTTGTTATATGCATTAAGCGGGTTGTTCAGCGCCATATTGGGCGCAATAGTGCTGTTTACTATTTTTCGGCCGGTTTTTCTGTTCCTATCAGTAAAAAAAGGCTGGAATAAGGCGTTGGTTGCACTCATGATCATTTTCAGCTCGCTTATTGTGATCGTTATCCCTTTCCTGGTTTTAAGTTTTATGATCATTGGTAAAATAGCAAGCATCAACCGCAGCACCTTACACTTACAGCTGTGGGAAGGAAAGATCGATGCTTTTGCTGCGACAAATCTTAAACAGCCCCATTTGGCCGAAAACACACTGCAAAAGCTAAGCGCCCTTGCAGCCGACCTGTTCCCATCCATATTAAGCAGTGCGGCCTATATTATTTTAACACTGCTGGTACTTTATTTCCTGCTATATTTTATGCTTACGCAGATTGATGAATTTGAAAAAGGGTTGCTTAAATATGCCCCGTTTCGTGAGCAGCATGCTTTGAAATTCGCGGTGGCGCTACAAAATTCAACCTATTCAAATGTTTTGGGCCAGGGCATAATAGCTGTAACGCAGGGTACCCTGCTGGCTATGGGCTTTTACGCCTTTGGCATACCCGATGCACTGTTTTGGGGGGTAATAGGTTCGTTTATATCATTTTTACCTGTAGTGGGCGCACCCACACTATGCATACCGGCCAGTATAATATTATTCGCTACCGATCATACCCTAAAAGGTATATTGTTGTTAGCTTACGGCCTGCTTTTTATAGGCAATGTTGATAATGTTTTGCGCATGATGATCAATAAGCGCATAGGTAATACGCACCCGATTATAACGGTTATTGGTGTGTTTATCGGTTTACCGCTTTTTGGTATATTGGGCTTGGTTTTCGGGCCGGTCCTTTTATCTTATTTCCTGCTGTTGCTGGAAATATATGAAACGAACCGGTTGGCAGCCGACCGCCTGGAGCGTATGCACACCGGGCAATAATAATAAATAACGCGCCTTTGACAGAGGTAATAATACTTGTGAATATATTTGAGCGTTATAAAAACAATTTAGTCAACTTAAAAATTATAGTAATATGAATGATAACTCAAAAGTAGTGATCGCTTTGCTGGCAGGATTAGCAGCAGGCGCAGCGTTAGGTTTGTTGTTTGCACCTGAAAAAGGCAGCGAAACACGTGACAAGCTAACCGATTCGTTAAAAAACCTTGGCGAGTCTATCAAAGAAACCGCCGCTGCCGAGATAGACAACCTGGTGGGTTTGAAAGATAAGGTAGTGGAAAATATAAAAAGCAAAATAAAAAGCGCCGAACAGGAATACCAGGACGACCTGGAACATGCATGAATTTAATTGGCGAGGCTGTCTGATAAGTATAAATTAAAAAGGCGATATGAAATTATATTTTGCGCTGTAAAAACTCTGTGATTCTTTGTGTCTTCTTAGCGCTCTCTGTGGTAAAATTTAACCACAAAGCACACGGAGATGAAAACACAAAGAGCACAGAGATAAATACTATTTGGTAATCATTTAATAAAATCGATTTTTGAGACAGCCCCGTTATAATTAACCTATATGGAAGAGAAAAAAGATACTCCGCCGCAACCTATAATTGACCAGCTTGTGGAATACGCGGAAACGCGCGTTAAGCTGGCCAAATACCAGGCTATTGAGGGCGGTACGTCAATAGCAGCCAGCATCATATCTGATGTGGTGGTGATCATTTGCATGGCTATGGCTTTTATTTTTGCCAGTGTTACATTGGCTTTTTTTCTGGCGGAAGCATTTAACTCCGACTGGAAGGGTTTTGCCTGTGTGGGTGGAATTTATTTGCTGATAGCCATATTGGTTAAATACAATAAAAAACACCTTGAGCGGCCTATAATAAATACGCTTATACAAAAAATATTAAAGTAATGGATAAGCCTATAAGAACCAGCTGGGAACTGAAAGAAGAAATAATACGACTGCGCGGGTTGGAGAAAGAGCAGGCACATGCCATACATCAGCGTTTCAGCAGCCCGGCCGCTATATTTTCTACCATATATTCCCTGTTCCCCAAACCAGCGGCAGGCGAAAGCCGCACCAATATATTTAACCAGGATTTTGTAAGTATACTTTCGCGTTTTCTTATTCCGCTTACGCTTAACAAAACGCTATTCCGAAACTCTGGCTTTCTGATAAAAACCCTGGTGGGCCTTGTATCGCAAAAAGCATCGGGCTATATCAATGAAGATTCGGTGGTTGGCTTATGGGACAAAGTAAGGGGCCTTTTCACCAAAAAAGGCGAGTCGGTTAAAAAGAATTATCCTTACAGCTTGTAAAATCCGTTATCCCATTCTTACAAACCTCTTGCCGGCGTACTATCGGCCAGCGGCAGGTATTTTGGGTCGAGCGCTTTTTTGGGTACGGTTATGCTTAGCGCATTTATACCAAAATAGTTTATGGAGATATAATCGTAACCCTGGAACGCCCCTCTTTTGCCCATCGAATCTTTCAGTATAAAAAACAGCTTGCCATTTTTGCTTTTGGCAATGCCCACCACATGTATCAGGTGATCATCCTGCGTTTCCAGCGTCTCAAACAATTGCTGCCGAAGTTGCTGGCTATAAGACATTTCCACGGTATCCGGATCGGCTACATTTTTAAAACGGGTGTTTTCAAACAGGGCATAGCCGCTGGTGGCGGTATTCCAACCATGGTTGCTTACATCCATGTCAACTGTTAGCGGGTAGCCTTTTTGTATGGTTGTTTCGGCTATTTTAGCCAGCTCATCAAGCGGTACATTCAAGTAGGGTTCAACCATCAAAAAGTTATCGGGTATTTCCAGCGGGAAACTTTTATAAAACGGATGGTGGGTGAAGGAAGTAATGGTAACATAATCATCAGGATTCATTTTTACCACCTGCTGCTCAAAGGTAAGCGGTGTATATTCTTTGCCTTCCCAGGTAAATTTTTCCGGCGGCACACCAACAATACTATCATGTAATTTAATAAAACCAGCCAGCCAGTTAGGGTCGATGGGCTGCTTCTTTAAAACAGAATCAAGGTAGTTTTTGAGTATCTGGTCGAGCTGTATTTTTGAATGCATCGAAAAAGCAACAGCTTTTTCACGCGGATAGAATTCATTGGGTATGGCGCCATATTTCTGTATGCCGAACAATGCATCGTGCGATAAAGCGCCTGCCTCAAAAAGTGTAGTACCGTTTGACAGGATATAACGCTTCGCTTTTTCAATAAACATATTGCGGGCGGTGAATATCTCGGAAATATCTATGTCTTTATTATCATCCTGGATCAGTTGCGTCTCGATCATGGATGTTGTAGAGAACGACCAGCAGGTATTGGTGCCACCCTGGAATTTTACCGTACCGGCAGGCAGCTGTTTAATAGTAGCCGGAACTGTGTTTTGAGCAATCGCGATATTGGCGAAAATGCATAACGAAAAGAGGCTAAGATATTTTGTCATTGGTTTAACCGGTCAGTTTAAAAAATAAAAGTAGTAAAAAATTGATATTTGTTTACTATAACCATGCATGATTGCGTAACTGGAACTAGTTTGTTAAACAACGTCATTAGCAATTATCACATTTCATTGACTGTTATAGTCAATGGTCGCAATGTTCCCCCAAAAGAAAAAATCTTAATTTTGAGTGCTATGTATACGATACTTCAAACTCCCCGGATGATTATACGCGAATTTCGGCCTGATGAGGAAGAAACGTATTTAGAAATGTACCGCGATGCCGACATCAACAGGCACCTTACCAAACGGACGGATGAGGAAAGACGGGACCGGTTTAGGGAAATGCTGTCGGGTTATGGCAGCAAAAAACTCGGGCGCTGGGGCATATTCGATCCGGCGGATGGCGACCTGGTAGGCACCTGCAAGCTGCTCCCAAATGATACTGATCCTGAAAAAATGGAGATAGGCTATGTACTGGCGAAGAAATATTGGAGCAAAGGCTTGGCAACTGAACTGGCCAAAGCGCTGGTAGATTATGGTTTTAACCAAATCGGGTTAAAAGAAATATGCGCCTGCGTGGATTTTGAAAACATAGCTTCGCAGAACGTGCTCTTGAAAACAGGGTTTGAACGTTCCGGGAATATTTCCTGGCACGGCAGAGAATTGCCGTTCTTCGTAATAACAAAATAATAAATCATACAAATGACCATAGTTGAAACACCGAGGCTAACCATCCGTGAATTTTTGCCGGAAGAAGAAGGAATTTATTTAGACCATTTTTTTAATGACGAAGAAGTTGCCCGCTACCTGCCCAAGCGCAGCCGTGAAGAGCGTATAAATTTATTTCGCGGCACGATAGATGCGTATAAAGCCACTAGACTAATGGGCATCTGGGGCCTGTTTAACAAAGCCGACGGTGATTTTATAGGTAGCTGCCTGCTGCGGTCGTTTGCTGATGCGCCGGAAAAAGTGGAATTGGGCTACAGCATGGAAAGAAAATACTGGGGCAAAGGCATTGGTACCGAAATGGCTGTTGCGCTGGTCAATTACGCCTTTGCAAATTTGGATAACCCGCAAATGGTGGCGGTTACCGTGCTGGAAAATATCGGTTCGCAGCGGGTGCTTGAAAAGGCCGGGTTTGAGCGTATGCCTAATTTATGGAGAGATACAATGGAGCTGGCTTATTTTGAGTTGAACAAGCCCCCTCTAAATCTCCCCCGGTAGGGGAGACTTTTAATATCAACTTTTTAAGCCCTCCCTACCGGGGAGGGTTTGGGTGGGGCTGGTTGCTTATCTCCCTGACGATATCCTTACATCCACTTTCTATCAGTTCAAAAACCGGTTCGAACTGGCTGTTATCATAGTATGGATCGGGTACTTCCTTATCGCCTAATAGCAGCTTCACTTTTTTGGCAGACTGCTCATCAGGCGCCATGGCCAAAACGTCCTGCAGGTTGTAATTGTCCATTACGTAGATATGATCGAAATCTTCAAAATCGCTTTGCCTAAACTTACGGCACACCTGTTTACTGATGTCGATGCCATGTTCACGCGCTACGCGTATGGAACGCCTGTCGGGCGGTTCGCCAACATGCCAACCGCCGGTGCCGGCAGAATCGATCGTCCAGCCTAAATGCCGCTCATCAGATAAATGCTGCATAATACCCTCCGCCAGCGGCGAGCGGCAGATATTTCCGAGGCAAACCATGAGGAGTTTCATATTAAATGTGCAAATGTGTGGATGTGCAAATATGCAGATGCTAATAAAGCGCGCAGTTTCATCTGCACATTTACTTATCTGCACATCTAACTAATCAACCAAAAATCTGGTTCAACAACCCGGCCAGCTGTACGCCTGCCTTAAGTAATTGGCGGTTAAGCGTATCGATATGGCTAAAGTTGTATTTGTAGGTAAGGTTATCATTTGGTTGAATATCGGTATACAACACCTCGGCTATCTGGTTCGATTCATACAGCCACTGACTGATGGGGGCTTTCTGCCATTCGGCAATTTCGGCTGCTGATGGATGATTGATGGCCGTTGCGTATTCAGTATAGCTCAGTTGCTGGTAATCGATCAGCTCAGAATCCCAAACCGAATGCAGGTTTGTTGGTTTGCCAAACCACGACACCTTAAAATCGTTACCGCCTTTATCATCGGCATGTGCAACATGCATGGGCTGGTGCACATCCTCAGCAATATGGATGAGCATACGCAAATCCAGCAATTTTTCGGGACTCGACAGGTGCGGTGTTTTTAGCCGGGCAATGAGATAGTGCATTTTGGTATAAGCATCCACATTAGTATCCTGCTTTAAAAAATCAACCAACTCGGGATAAGTGTATTTTTTGTTCAGGTCGATATAATGCCATGGCGACATAAAGCTGTAATTGGGGTCAGACTTGATAAAATCGGCCCAATTGCTGGCTATAGCTATCGATTCATGACCCAAAATAGCATGGACGGCAGCGCGAGCTTTCGGCGTTAGGTAGCTTTCGGCAATCTGCCCGCAAATACGGTGGCCTTCGGTGCCCCAGGCCATGCTTTGTAGTGGTGCGTATATTACAGCGGCCGCTACGATCAGTTTCTTTAAAAAATTAGTTTTCATAGTATTTAAAGTGGTTTTACAGTGCAAGTTGTTCTTTTTATTAACCGCGCGATCACCGGGATAACCCCCGAAGTACTCGAAAATTGGATTAACGAATCCGTTTTTTTGTTAACCTTGAATATTTCCTTATAAACACCGGCATGCAGGCACCCGGGGTCTTCTTTTATCGTAAAATCAGCATTGGCATAGTCGCCCTTTAAAAATAAGGTGTCGTGCCGTTGTTCATAGTGGCCGCGAGTGTATTCCGTCCAGCGGCCGTTTGCCATGCAGCTGTCGGCACTATAATTTGCTTTGCTGAAGGTTTTTATCGTCATAAAAAACGAGTCGCAATCAAATCTTATATGGTACAGCGAATAGCTGATCAGCTGTTTTTGCATCGGCACCGAATCCTGCTGCCATTCGCCCTGCAAATACGCCTGTCCCGGCGTTTGCATGTTAGGGTTCATGCGGCAGGAGGTCATGCTCAAAGCAAAAAACAACAAGCCAAAGGCAAAAGGTAAAAGGCGAAAGGTGAAAGGTGCTTCTTGCATGCTTTTTCGTTTTGTCATGTTGAGCAGCGCGAAACATCTTTGAACTATGCATAGCCCGCATGTATTATTCGCTATGCATTGAGAAAAGGTTCTTCGCTGTCGCTCAGAATGACATGGTTTTTAGATGCTTATTTTAAACTTCCTATCATATCTTCCGGCTTAACCCAAGCGTCGAACTCGTCGTTGGTTAAATAGCCCAGGCCAATAGCCGCTTCACGTAACGAAGTATTTTCCTTCAGCGCGGTTTTGGCAATTTTGGCTGCTTTTTCGTAACCGATATGCGGGTTAAGCGCCGTTACCAGCATCAGCGAGTTTTCGAGGTGCTTTTTGATGCCCTCATAATTTGGTTCGATGCCTTTGGCGCAGTTTTCTTCGAAAGATACGCAAGCATCACCGATCAGCCTTGCCGATTGCAGGAAGTTTGCTGCCATTACCGGCTTGAACACGTTCAACTCATAATGGCCCATGGAGCCGCCTATTGAAATAGCTACATCGTTACCCATAACTTGCGCGGCAACCATGGTAACCGCCTCGTTTTGCGTTGGGTTTACCTTGCCTGGCATAATGGAAGATCCCGGCTCGTTATCCGGTATATGTATTTCGCCAATACCCGAGCGCGGGCCCGAAGCCAGCATACGGATGTCGTTGGCTATTTTCATTAATGATACGGCTATCTGTTTCAATGCGCCATGACTTTCTACAATGGCATCATGCGCAGCCAACGCCTCAAATTTATTTTCCGCAGTGCGGAATGGCAGGCCGGTAAATTCAGCGATGTATTGAGCAACCTTTACGTCGTAGCCTTTGGGAGTATTGATACCGGTGCCTACGGCAGTACCGCCAAGCGCAAGTTCTGAAAGGTGATCCAATGTATTACGCAATGCTTTCAAGCCATGATCGAGTTGTGATACATAGCCGGAAAACTCCTGTCCCAGGGTAAGCGGTGTAGCATCCATCAGGTGCGTACGGCCGATTTTTACTACGCTTTTAAAGGCTTCCGATTTTGCCTTCAGCGTATCGCGCAGTTTTTCAACACCGGGTATGGTTACTTCAGCCACCATTTTGTAGGCGGCGATGTGCATGGCAGTCGGATAAGTATCGTTTGACGACTGTGATTTATTCACATCATCATTCGGGTGGATGAATGTTTTGCCTTCGCCCAATTTATATCCCTGCAAAACATGCGAGCGGTTAGCTACTACCTCGTTCACATTCATGTTCGATTGCGTACCCGAACCGGTTTGCCAAATTACCAGCGGGAATTCGCCAGCAAGTTTACCATCAAGTATCTCGTCGCAAACGGCGGCGATCAGGTCGCGTTTTTCAGCGGTTAACACGCCCAGGTCGGTATTGGTATAAGCAGCAGCCTTTTTCAGGTAGGCAAAAGCCGCGATGATCTCCTTCGGCATAGATGCTTCGGGGCCTATTTTAAAATTATTGCGTGAGCGCTGGGTTTGTGCGCCCCAGTATTTATCGGCAGGTACCTGCACCTCGCCCATGGTATCATGTTCAATTCTGAAACTCATTTCCGTATAAAAAATTTGCAGGGCAAAGTTAGGGTTTTATGCGTTGGATGGAAATGACAGGCGGTAATCTTTTTGGTACAAACTTGAGTATTCGAAACGTGAATCTCATCCAACGATATCGCGGGGTGTCATGCTGAGGCACTCGAAGCATAAGGGCAAAGGCCTGGACGCCATGCCTGGACGTAAATGCATAGTTCGCTATGCCCAACGCACATGCTTCGAATGCCTCAACATGACACCCTTTTTATTCTTCCAAACATTTCAAGGAGTAAAACCACAAGCAGATTAACCTGTTTAGAAAGAAAAGATAGTATATGAAATACAACATCATCTACACATCGCCGCGCCACGACCGTTATTTATGGAATGGCTCCTCATTAGACAAACTGGCCAAAAACGGGCAGGATGTATTAAGGTTCAGCGGGAAAGATTTTAAGGAAGATGAGGTATCAAATGCTATCAAAGCCTGTAAAAAAGCTGCGAAACAGCTATTTCCCGGCGATGATGAATTGAAGGTGGAAAAAGTGGAGGTAAATGTTTCGGAGTAATTAATCCAGGCCCAGATAATCTTTTCGTTTACGCCAAACCGATAAAGGAATATTTTTGCCGCTTTCAATATCCATATACTCAATTTTATAGGTTTTGTTATCTATAAGAAAATTATACCAGGTGTGGTAGGTAGTGCCGTTGTCCTCATCAACTTCTACCATGTAATAATGCCCATCCTCGTTACCTTTATCGTTTGCCAATAAAGTGATCAGGTGTTTTCCTTTGGTTTTTTTTGTATACCAGTCATCGGCTTTTTTAAAATCAGGCAGATTGTCTATCATATCCAAAATGCGGTCGGCCTTTGTTTCTTTTGGTTGTTTAGACGGCAATTTCTGCCCATAAGCATGGCAACCTAATAGTATGGAGACAATCAATATTAACTTTTTCATCCTCAAAAACTCCTCGCCGTTGAATGCACCCACAAGTCCAGGTCGTTAAGTTGTTTTTTGTTTTCTTTAAACCAGGTCAGGTTTTCGTCCCTATAAGCGGTAAGACTAATATAACGGGCAAAGGCCGGTACATTGCCACTTTCTGCCAGTTTGTAAAAATAATCGGCATAAAAATTCCAGAAGAAATCCTTTTTCGTAGCGGTATCTTGTGCTTGCCGTCCCAACGCTTCAAACATTATTTTTAATACAGTGCTTAAATTTTCAACCGAATCGGCATTTTTTTTAGCAAGTTCAGTTTTTGTTGCAGCCGCCATTGTTACAGACATATTAGCCATCGACATAGCCGATATGCCGTTGGAACCCTTACCTACACTCAAAACAAGATTTTTTTGCTTGGCCTCATTTTCAAATATCTTCATTATATAGCCATAAACGGTTGCAGAACGTTTTGATTGAGGTTCGAGCAGCAGGAAATTGCAGAAAGCTAAAACGGCAGCCGCTTTATGGTTATTATAATAAGCTGCAAGCCCGTATTGTTGCTGGGCGCTGGCATGTTTGGGGTCGAGTTTTATTGCTTCTATTTCACTTTCCTCGGCCTCTGTATACTTCTTCTGCCGCAGGTATGATATACCCAGGTTAAAATGCAGGCGCTCGTATTTAGGGTTATCGGCTATTCCTTTAATATAACAATCAATGGCCTTGTCGGGCTGTTTGCTATCATCATAAATGGAGCCCATCAGGTCGTATGTTTCGTACTTGGAATCGTTTGATTGGGTGATTTTTTCAAGGAATGGGATGGCATCCAGCCCTTTGCCTTCATTGTACAGGGTAAAACCCATTTCGTAATCAGCTTGTAGGTCATTCGGATCAGCTTTCAGCGCTTCGGTATATTTTTCAACAGCCTGGGTGTATTTGCCTGAATCGTTGAGGGCAATGCCTTCTTTGATCAATGTTTTCGCGGTTTTCGCGTCCTGTGCCGAGGCAAACGCCGCAGGCAGGCCTAATATAGCGACGGCAATAAATGTGATTAGGTTTGATCTCATGCCTAAAATTACAAAAAGTGCATAACAATATTAAAATGTTAAAAACTTAAACTTTATAACTGATGTATAATTTATAATTTTCGTCTTTTCGTTTTAGTGAAAGAAATTTACTTATGAGATTAATGTTCCAACGCTTTCTGCCATATAGTTCTTTATTTATATTTCTCGCCTCCTGCTCCCACAGTCAAAATAAAAAGGTTTCGTCAACGCCCGACCTCGGCAAGCCCTTCAATCCTACGGAATATTTAAAATACGACCCCAAAAAGGCTGATAAGCGGATAGACGAATTTATGGAGCACCTGCACCAGGTGGCCGGCTTTAATGGCAATGTGCTGGTGGCCAAAAAGGGCAAGATCATTTACGAAAACAGCTTTGGCTGGGCTGATTACCCTCGTATAGATAGTTTGAATATCAACTCGAAGTTCCAGCTGGCATCGGTAACCAAAACCATGACAGGCACTGCCATTTTACAGTTATGGGAGCGTGGCAAGCTGAAACTGGATGATGATGTACAGAAGTTCTTCCCTAATTTTCCGTACCAGGGCGTTACCATCAGATTGCTGCTCACGCACCGCTCGGGTATGATGAACTATGTTTATTTTATCGACGACATCTACCGTGCCGAGCACCGCGACCAGCGCAAGGGCCTCACCAACCAGCAGGCTATGGATATGATAGCACAATATAAGCCTGCGCCTTTTAACAAGCCTGATAAACGTTTTCTGTACAATAACTCTAACTTTATGGTGCTGGGTTCCATCATTGAAAAGGTAAGCGGCGAAAGTTATGCCCAATACATGAAGGAAAATGTTTTCGACCCGGCGGGGATGAAGAATACCGCCGTTTATTCAAAAGCAGTTTATGACAAAATACCTACCAATGTGCTCGGCCATGACCGTAATAGTTGGAGGTACTCCGTTGCCCCGAACTTTCTGGATGGCCCGGTTGGCGCCTACGGTATTTACAGTACGGTTGGCGACCTGTTTTTATTTGACCGCGCTTTACGCGCCGGTTATTTGATCAAACCAGCCACGCAAGATTCCGCTTATACCGACCATGATCCGCTGATCCGCGGGCATTTTAGCTACGGTTACGGCTGGCGGCTTTTTGAAGCGCCTGGCGAAAAAGTGGTTTATCATACCGGCTGGTGGCATGGCTTCAGGCATATCTTCCTGCGTGATATGAAAAACGATGTAACCATTGTGCTGTTAGGAAATATGGTTAACGGCAGCCTGCTGCATTTGGACGACCTGTTTAAAATGACGGGCATGCCAATCGTTCGTAAAAGCGCTTATACTGGTAATGGGGGTGTGGAGGAGGATCAGTAGTTGGTGAGTGGTTGATTGGGTTGATTAGGTGAGTGGTTTAAACAGGACTTTTAATGATGCATGATTTTAGCTCCGCACTACACCAAATTCTCTTCCCTGCTGCGCTCAATCACTTCATCATAGTAGCTCTCGTATATCGGAAGGATATTGGCCAGGTCGAATTCTTTAGCCCTTGCCAGTGCGTTTTCTTTAAATTGCGCCAGCCTGTCTTCATCCTCTAAAATATAAATGGCTTTTTCGGCCATGCCGGTTACATCGCCAACATCCTTCAAAAAGCCGGTAACGCCATCAATATTGAGTTCCGGCAAACCACCGGCATTACTGCTGATCACCGGCACTTTGCAAGCCATAGCCTCCAGCGCGGCCAAACCAAAACTTTCTGACAGGGACGGCATAATAAATAAATCGGCTACTGATAATATCTCCTCAATGGCATCCTGCTTGCCCAAAAAGCGGGTGTCGGCACTCACGCCCAGGTCGCGGCAGAGCTGCTCACAGTCGGCACGTTCTTTACCGTCGCCTACCATTAGTAATTTGGCTGGTATTTTCTTTATTACTTCGGCAAATATCCTCACCACATCATCCGTGCGTTTTACCGAGCGGAAATTTGAAGTATGTACCAGTATCTTTTCACCTTCAGGCGCAATGGCTTTTTTAAAATGATCTTTCGCTTTTAGGCTGAAGCGTTTAAGATCGATAAAATTGGGGATGACCTTTATATCTTTCTCAATGGCAAAATACTGGTAAGTATCACTACGCAAATGCTGTGATACTGCGGTAACGCCGTCAGATTTATTGATGGAGAAGGTAACCACAGGCTTAAACGTGCGGTCCTTACCAACCAGCGTAATGTCCGTGCCGTGCAGCGTAGTCACTACCGGGATGAAAATGCCATAAGTGAGCAATATCTGTTTGGCCATATATGCCGCCGAAGCATGCGGGATAGCGTAATGTACGTGCAGTATGTCCAGCTTTTCAAAACGCACCACGTCAACCAGTTTGCTGGCTAAAGCCAGTTCATATGGCGGATAATCAAACAAAGGATAGTTGGAAACGGCCACCTCGTGGTAAAATAGGTTGGCCGAAAAGAAATCGAGCCTGGCCGGCTGGTTATAGGTGATAAAATGTACCTGGTGACCGCGGTCGGCCAACGCTTTGCCAAGCTCTGTGGCTATAACACCGCTACCCCCGAAAGTTGGATAACAAACTATACCTATTCTCATGCTGATTAGATGCGCGAACCCTGATTAAGTTACTGTTGCAAGTTTAACAGCAATTTATTTGAATAGTGTTAAGCGGATGTAATTATTTTAGTCCATAGTCCATGGACGATAGACCATAGATTATTTTCGCGTTAGCAAAAAATAGCCATGGACAATGGACCATCGTCCATGGACCAAAAACTACATTCCTTTGCTTATTGCCTGGTACACCACATCCTGTATCCTTGGCCTGATACGCATACTCGATAGCTTTTCAACTACTTTAGGGTTCACGCGGTTTGATAAAAATATATAAACCAGGTTATATTTCGGATCGACCCAGATACAGGTGCCGGTATAGCCGGTATGGCCGTACGTTTCGGGCGAGGCAAGTTCTGAGGGATAATGATGATCGGTTATCGGGTCCCAGCGGTCGAAACCCAAACCCCGGCGGCTTACATCTGATTGTTTGGCGGTGAACATATCCACTGTTGCAGGTTTAAAATATTGTGCGCCGCCATAGGTACCCTTATTCAGTACCATTTGGTAAAGAATAGCCAGGTCGTTTGCATCTGAAAATATTCCGGCATTGCCCGATACATCCCCGCAAAGCGCAGCGGTCTGGTCTTCCACATAGCCATCCAGCAGCACATGACGGAATACCACATCATTTTCCGTCGGCACTATGCGTGCCACCGGGAAACGGTAAAGCGGCAGATAGCCTGTGGTCTGCATGCCCAACGGCAAGTAGAATTGCTGTAGCACATACTGGTTTATCGGCTGCGAGGTAACCGTTTCGCATATCTCCTTCATAAATACCATGCTGATATCGCTGTACACGTACTGGCCGCGCGTTTTTAGGGGCGAGTTCATGATCTTGGGCCACATTACATCGTTAAAATAATTCTTCCGCAAAAAATAGTTGTCTACCACCTTTGTTGGGTAAGCGGCTGATGAATCAATGCTGTGGTCGCTGGGTGTGAGGTCTTCATAGGTGCGTACATCAGGAACCAACCCTGCCTGGTGTGTCATTAGTTCGCGCAGGCGTATATCGCTTTTATTGGTGCCGTGCGAATAGGGGATATAGGTACCTATGGTCGAATCCATATTCAACTGGCCCTGTTCGGTGAGGCGCATGGTTTCCATTGTAGTGGCCGTAACCTTGGTTACTGATGCCATATCGAAAATATCGGTTATTTTATCAGGCTGCTGGTTATCATAGGTATGATAACCATAGGCTTTGTTAAATATTACTTTACCGTCCTTCGCTACCAGCACCACACAGCCGGGCGTAGCATGTGCCGAGATAGCCTCGCGGGCAATATCGTCAATAGCCGAAAGGTTATTGGAATTGATACCGGCATCCTCCGGAACGGTATATTGCAACCTTGTTTTTTGCGTGGTAAAACCCATATTGGCGCTGTAACGCGGCGCATAGGTCGCGCTGAGCTTTTGGTTAACGGCAACGCCACCGAAAATTGCCTCGGCACTAAAATCAGCCGATACCGGCGACACCCGCTCACACCAGATAACCGGCGCCGTTACATCGTTCAGCTTAGCAAATGAGCTGCCGCTGCCAAACAAGGCGATCACCACATTTTTCAGTTGTTGTGTCTGAAGGATAAAACTAATCACCTGCGGGTTGTTCAAATCCGCCGGGCCAAGTTCTACAATTATGGTGTTGTACCATTTGAGATCGAGAGCCAGGTTAGTAATATTTTTTAACCCGGTTTGATAATCGTTACCATTAAAGGCATCAACCTTGCTGTATTTGTTCAGGAGGCTATCGAACTCGGTTGTATATTGATAAGAAAAATGTACGCTGGCTATTTTTAGGCTTTGCAGGTTTTGCAGCGGGACGAGATACGATGCATTATTGAGCAACACCGTTGAATTTTGTACCTGCTTTTCTTCATTCACATAACTCACACCTGCGGATGGGTTTTGCGCGCAGGCAGAATGAAACAATATAAACAAAAGCAGGGCAGGTATAAAGCCCTGCTTATTTCTTTTCATAAACTTTATCACCATTAATATAAGTCTTCAAAACCTTCACTTTAGGCAGGTCGGCGCCGTTAATTTTCATTATGTCCTGGTCCAGTATCACAAAATCGGCGTATTTACCGGGTTCTATACTGCCTTTTTCCTTCTCTTCAAACTGCGCCTTTGCCGCCCAGGTGGTTATGCCCCTTAGCGCTTCCTCGCGGGTTAGCGCATTTTCCATTTGGAAACCATTTGCGGGCTGCCCGTTCAGATCCTTGCGTACAACAGCCGCATAAAAAGTATAAATCGGACTGATATTTTCAACCGGGAAATCGGTGCCAAGCGGCAGCCAGCCGTTTTGCTCAAGCAATTGCTTATAAGCATAAGCCGTTTTAATTCGTTTCTTGCCCAGCCGGGTAACGGCCCATTTCATATCCGATGTGGCATGTGTAGGTTGTACGGATGGGATGATATTATATTCGCCGAATAGTTTTATATCATCCGGGGATACGATTTGCGCATGCTCAATCCGCCAGCGCCGGTCGTTCTTACCTTTTAAAACACTGGCATAAACTTTCAATATCACCCGGTTCGCCGAGTCGCCAATGGCATGGGTACTCAGTTGAAATCCTTTGGCGTAAACTTTTTGCGCTATCTCTTCAAAATGTTTCTGGCTGCTTAATAAGTAACCCCTCCATTTAGTCGAATCGCTGTAATCGCTCAGTAAACAAGCCCCGCGCGAACCCAATGCGCCATCCGCATACATTTTAAACCCGCGAACATCCAGTCCGGGCGTTTTATAAATACCGTGCTTGAAAAGGTAGTCATAATCATCCGGCCTGTCGGATAGCATTACATATAAACGAAGTTTCAGGTCGCCTTTATGCTGCAGATCGGTAATGGTGCTGATCATGGTATAAGGCAATCCGCAGTCGGCAACGGTAGTAAGGCCGTCAGCGAAGCAATTTTTTTGTCCGTCTAATAGGGCAGCCTGTATATCCTGGTCATCCATCGGCGGGATTTTGCGTGTTAATACACCCACCGCGTTATCTATCAACACACCGGTTAATTTGCCTTTAACCGTTTCTATCACACCACCGGGGATGACCTGTCCGGGTTTAATACCGGCCAGGTTTAATGCCGCCTGGTTGGCAATGGCTGCATGCCCGTCGATCCGTGCTAAAAACACCGGCCTTACCGGGAAAAGCGAATCCAATTTAGCTTTAGTAGGAAATTTTTTATCCGTCCACAGGTTTTGGTCCCAGCCCCGGCCTACCAGCCAGCCATCGGTATTATTGCGGGCAAATGAAGTAAGCGTATCAACAATTTCCTGCCAGCTGTGCATGCCGAGCAGGTTGGCCTCCTGTAAACCTGTACTGTATTTAAAAAAATGAGAGTGCGCGTCGATAAAACCCGGATAAACCGCATGGCCGCCGGCATCTATCACTTGGCGGGCATTATATTTTTCCATCAACGAGCTGCTGTCGCCAACCGCCAGTATTTTACCATCTTTAACCACGAAGGCCTGTTCAATTGAAAAACTGCTGTCGACCGTATAAACTATCGCGTTTTTTACTAACAGGTCGGCATTGTAGTCCTTTTTATTGCAGGCGGCAATAAAAAGGAGCAATAAGGGCCATAATTTCTTCATGCAAACGAATGTACCGCAAGTTTAACTAAAACAATTAAAGTATATACAACCAATAATTCGTAAAAAAGTTATGGCATCAAATATTTAATTTAGCGGTTTGAAATTATCCGCTGTTTTTTTTGGTTTTCCAGGCAGAAGGGATAAAGGAGATCATTTAACTATGCCAGACATCATTCAGCTTTTACCGGATTCCGTTGCCAACCAGATCGCTGCGGGCGAGGTAGTGCAAAGGCCGGCTTCGGCAGTGAAGGAACTGGTAGAAAATGCTATCGACGCCGGGGCGGATAAGATACAGCTGATATTGCGTGATGCCGGCAAATCACTCATACAGGTGATCGATAACGGCTGCGGCATGAGCCTGACCGATGCCCGCATGGCCTTTGAGCGCCATGCAACATCCAAAATAAAAAAGGCCGAAGACCTGTTTGCTATACGTACCATGGGTTTTCGCGGCGAAGCGATGGCGTCCATTGCTGCTATTGCACAGGTTGAATTAAAAACACGCCGCCATGAAGACGAGCTGGGCACCTGCATTTTTATCGAAGGCTCGGAAGTGCTGAAGCAGGAAGCCTGCTCAACCAATGCAGGCACATCCATCTCCGTAAAAAACCTGTTTTACAATACCCCGGCGCGCCGAAACTTTTTAAAGAGCAACCCGGTGGAGATGCGGCATATTATCGACGAGTTTCAGCGCGTGGCTTTAGCCAATCCGCAGGTATTTTTTACGTTGCACCACGACGGGCAGGAAGTTTACCACCTGCCGGCTACTTTGCTCAAGCAACGTATCATTCATTTACTGGGCAATAACTACAATCAGCGGCTGGTGCCTGTTGAGGAAGATACTACTATCATTAAGCTGCATGGCTTTGTGGGCAAGCCCGAGTTTGCCCGCAAAACACGCGGCGAGCAGTTCTTTTTTGTAAATAACCGCTTTATCCGGGACGCGTACCTCAACCATGCAGTGCTTACTGCTTTTGAGGAGTTGTTGCCGGATGAATCATACCCTTTATATGTGCTGTTCATAGATATCGATCCGTCAAAGATCGATATCAACGTGCATCCCACTAAAACGGAGATCAAGTACCAGGACGAAAAGGCCATTTATGCCATCATCCGCTCAGCGGTAAAACGTTCGCTAGGCCGGTATAATATTACGCCTACGCTGGATTTCGACCAGGAAAACAGCATAGGGCACCTGATAACGCCCAAGCCGTATGAAGAAATAGTAGCGCCTACCATAGCGTTCAACCCCGATTTTAACCCTTTTGCAGCAGAACGAAAGGTGGAAAGGGAAATTCCTTTTTTGCGTGATACCAGACCGGGAAAAGACCCGATACCTTCTAACTGGGATACACTGTACGAGATAAGCAAACGTGAGCCGGTATTGCAGCACCGCATGCACGAGGAAAAAAACATCGAGGTTGATGAGCAGGAAATAAGCAAGCCCAGCGAGCGGCAATTGTTCCAGGTACATAACCGTTTTATCCTGTCGCAGATCAAATCCGGCTTTATGCTTATCAACCAGCAGGCTGCACATGAGCGGGTTTTGTACGAGCGCTTTTTGCAGCAGTTGGAGAACCATTCAGGCGTGAGCCAGCAAAGCCTTTTCCCGCAATCCGTCACACTAAACAGCAGCGATTTTGAGTTATTACGGGAGCTTTTGCCGGATGTGCGGGCGCTGGGTTTTGACATACGTGAGTTTGGTAAAAACACGGTTGTGGTAGACGGCATACCCGCCGACCTAAACAATATCGGCGAGCATCAGTTGCTGGAACAATTGCTGGAAGGTTTTAAAAACAACCTGGCCATTTTAAAGTTAGACAGGCGCGATAACCTGGCGAGGTCGTTGGCGCGGAACGCGGCTATAAAAACCGGCACAAATATGTCGCTCGAGGAGATGAATTTGCTCATCGACCAACTTTTTGCCTGCCAGATGCCAAATTTAGCGTTGAACGGTAAACCTGTTATCAGTACTTTTACGTTAAATGAATTATTGGACCGTTTTGAAAAATAAGATAAACCCTAATAAAAAATAAACATATAATGCAATCACCTTTCGCAAATATTTCACCGGTTGTAAAAAACCTGCTTATTATTAATATTATCTGCTTTTTGCCCTTTATATTTTTTCAAGGACAGTATGACAGTTTGGTTGTAAGTCACTTCGCGCTATTTTATTATGGCTCGCCATTATTCAAGCCCTGGCAAATACTAACCTATATGTTTTTGCACGGAGGATGGGCGCATATACTATTTAATATGTTTGCTTTGTTTTCTTTTGGGCCAATATTGGAATACACTGTCGGGTCAAAGAAGTTTTTCAATCTGTATTTTATATGTGGAATCGGCGCCGCATTATTCCAGTTGCTGGTGATGTCTATAGAAATGTATCATTATACGGGGCAGTTTATAGTTCCCGCTACATTTAGTTCACCTGACACTGTAATGATTCAAAAAGTGAGCGGAATTTATTATGGGCCGATATTAGGCGCATCAGGCGCAATTTTCGGTTTATTAATAGCTTTTGGCATGCTGTATCCAAACATGGAACTCATGATCATGTTTATACCTGTACCGGTAAAGGCTAAATATATTATACCGGTTTACGTGGTGATCGAGTTGTTTTTAGGTTTCGGCCAGTTTGCCGGCGATAATGTGGCCCACTTTGCACATTTAGGCGGCGCATTATTGGGCTTTATAGTTGTAAAAACATGGAAAATAGATCGTAATAACAATACCTACCGATAACCATGACGCTTTGGGATGATATAACATATAAAATTAAGTCGGGCAGCAGGCTTTACCTGCTGATAACCATCAATGTGGCTGTTTTCCTGGTTATCAATATCCCGGCTACAATTGAGTGGATGATAAATTATGGCCACTCGGGATGGATCAGTTATTTCGCCAACGAATACCTCGATTTGCCGGCCGAAATCACCAAACTGCCCAGCCGTTTCTGGACCCCGTTTACCTATATGTTTATGCACGCAGGCATATGGCATATAGCCATAAATATGCTGTGGTTGTACTGGATGGGGCAGATATTTGAAGAGTTTTTAGGTAACAGGCGTATTTTAGGCTTGTATCTATTAGGCGGACTTGCAGGTGCATTATTTTATGTGGTTAGCTTTAACCTGCTACCTGTGTTCAGAGACCTGGTACATATAAGTGTTATTGTAGGTGCATCAGCAAGTGTAATGGCTATTGTAACTGCTACAGCAACTCAACTGCCTAATTATACTATACCAATCATATTCATAGGCCCGGTTAAGTTAAAATGGCTGGCGTTATTTTTAGTGATTGTTGATTTTTTAATGATTGCGCAGTCAAACCCAGGTGGCGAAATTTCCCATTTGGGCGGTGCTTTGATGGGTTTTGTGTATATTAAACGCTTACAAAAAGGCAACGACTGGGTGGCTGTTATCGGCAACCTGTTCAGGCGGCGGCCGCGACTGTCAAACCTGAAGGTAGTTGCCCGCAATGCCGGTAAAAAGGGCCCGGCGAAACCGAGGCAGGAAGAGATCGACCGCGTATTGGACAAAATATCCGTTTCCGGCTACGACAGCCTGAATAAGGAAGAAAAAGAAATACTATTCCGGGCAAGCAAAAATGAAAGCTAAAAAAGGATTGAATTTTATTGATAGAGTTTTTCTATGGATAAATATTTTCCTTTGCATAGCGCTCCTTATCAGTTACGTCGCCCCGGTTACCGATCCTTCTGAGTGCTGGCCCGTGGCATTTTTCGGCCTTGCTTACCCGTTTTTACTGCTTGCCAACATTATAATGATATTTTACTGGCTCCTGCGAAGGAAATTGTGGGTATTGCTCCCGGTGATCTGTATTGGAGCAGGATGGAGTATCCTCACAAAAACTTTTGGCTTCAGGCAGAATACAGCAAAAGACATTAAGCCTGACACAGCAGCCATCCGCCTGATGACCTACAATGTGCATAGCTTTAAACGTTTCGGTTCGTCAAATGACATTTCTACCAAGCACGAGATACTGGAAATTATCAACCAACAGCAACCGGATATAATCGGGTTCCAGGAATTTTATACGCGCGGGCACGGACAATATGATATGGTTGATACCATTCAGCAAATTTTAAACACCAAACAATATTATTTTGAAGCCCTGCAGGCTAACAGTACCGAGGCTATCGGCATGGCCATGTTCTCCAAATATCCAATCGTTTCGCATGGATTTATCCAGTTATCGAACGATAGAACGAGCGAAAACCAATGCCTTTATATCGATGTAAAAAAAGATGGAAAAATGTTCAGGGTGTACAGCGTTCACTTGCAGTCTATCCGGTTCGACCCGGAGGATTATCGTTTCCTGAGCAAGGTAACCGGGCAAGGGCAGGCAGAAGGCGGTTCGGCAAAACGTGTAGGCAGCAAACTGAAAACCGCATTTATCAAAAGGAGCAAACAGGTATTTAAAATTAAGGCCGATGCTGCTAAATGCCCATATCCATATATCATTTCAGGCGATTTTAACGACACGCCAACCTCCTTTGCTGTAAACCAAATGGCCAAAGGCCTTAAAAACGCCTTCTGCGAAAAGGGTTCAGGATTAGGACGCACTTACAATGGCAATTTTCCCAATTACCAGATTGATTATATAATGCCCAGCACTGCATTCAATGTATTGGATTATAATATTATCGAAAAAAGGTTATCCGATCATTACCCGGTTGTAAGTGATTTGGTTTTGAAATAGCATTAATCTTGATGCGAGGCCCCATCAAAATTTAACCACAGAGATCACGAAGGATGCACAGAGAGGCACAGAGTTTTTATAGCACAAAATAATTTCGTATCATTTTTTTTGGTACCGCCTCTCTAACCAGGAGCATAATCGGAAGCAAAAGCAGCACAAACAAAAAAGGCGCTAATTAAGCGCCTTATGGATTTTATATTTTCCTTTGAAGAATTACGTTTATGCGTGTTCAGCTTCGATTTCCATAGCCATGTGCTCGTCAACCAATATGCGGCCACAATGTTCGCAAACGATGATTTTTTTGCGCTGGCGTATGTCAGACTGGCGCTGTGGCGGGATTTGGTTAAAGCATCCTGAGCACGAATCGCGCTGAATGGTTACCACAGCCAGGCCGTTTTTTGCATTGTTACGCAGGCGGCTGTAAGCGGTAAGCAGGCGGTCTTCAATATCTTTCCTGGCCTTATCAGCTTGTGCTGATAAGTCGTTTTCTTCTTTTTCAGTTTCAGCGGTTATGGTGCCTAACTCTTCTTTTTTGGCGTCCAGGTCGCTTTTGCGTGCTTCCAAATCAGCAAGTGCTTTTTCGTAAACCTGTGTTTTGGTTACGATCTCAAAGCCAAACTCACGTATCTTTTTCTCGCTTACCTGTATATCAAGTCCCTGAATTTCTATTTCTTTCGAAATAGCATCATACTCGCGGTTGTTTTTTACCTCGTTAAGCTGCGCTTCGTATTTTTTAATGTTCGATTGCGAATCTTTGATGAGGTTTTTGCGGGTAACAATATCATCCTCCAGGTCATCCAGCTCACCTTTTATTTTCTGTATGCGGGTTTCAAGTCCGGCAACATCATCCTCAAGGTCAGCAACTTCCATCGGAAGCTCGCCCCTTACCTGTCGTATTTTGTCAATCTTGGTGTGGATGGTTTGCAGTTCGTATAAAGCCTTCAGCTTTTGTTCAACGGTTTGTTCCATTAAATATTTATAATTTAAACGGGGTATCTATTATATTCCTAAAAACGGATGGCAAAGATACAAATTTTTTTATTAACAAAGTACAATACGGATGTAATTTACTCTTTATCAATTTAAAGGCTAAATAAAATACTTTACCGGGTTGGTATTGATTTCTGTAAGCCGGATATATAACTGGCTAAACTTGCTCTTTATGATATCATGCAATAGATTTTGAGTGTATTGCTCGCTTTCGTAATGCCCTATATCAGCTATCACTATCTTCCCTTCAGCATCAAAAAACTCGTGGTATTTATAATCGGCGGTGATAAAAATATCCGCCCCTGCGCCAATGGCCTGCTTTAGCAGGAAACCGCCCGCCCCGCCGCACACGGCCACTTTTTTAATGTGTTTACCGGTAAAAGCGGTATGCCTTATCACATGCGCCCGCATTTTATCCTTCACAAAGCCCAGGAATGCTTCTTCATTTATCGGGATCTCCAATTCGCCTATCATGCCGGAGCCTACCTGCTGATTGGGATTGGTGAGATTGTATAAGTCGTAAGCTACTTCTTCGTAAGGATGGGCTAAAACCAACGCCATCAATATTTTACTTTCCAGCACTGCGGGGTAGACCACTTCTATCCGTATTTCATCTTCAGTATGCCGGATGCCCGGCTCACCAACGTAAGGGTCGGTGTATTCATTTCCTTTAAAAGTGCCTTTACCTTCGGCATTAAAACTGGCTTCGCTATAATTGCCAATATTCCCGGCACCGGCATGGAACAAGGCATTCCGCACCTGCTCGGCCTTGGCAACAGGCACATAACTAACCAGTTTTTTAAGTAGATTTTGCTTGGGTGATAATATGCGGGTATCCTTCAACCCTAAAGTTTCGCAAATGCGGGCATTAACACCGGCTTGTATATTATCAAGGTTGGTGTGTATGGCATAAATGGCGATATTATGGCGGATGGCCTTCTCCACAACACGTTCCACATAAGTTTTGCCGTTGAATTTTTTTAAACCGCGAAAAACAATGGGATGGTGCGAAACGATCACCTGGCAATTATTGGCAATGGCTTCATCAACCACCGCCTCGGTACAATCAAGCGAAATAAGCGCCTGGAATATCTCCTGGTCGGGCCGGCCCACAATGAGGCCTGAATTATCATAATCTTCCTGGTAGGCAAGCGGCGCCAGGCTTTCGAGGTAATCGGTTAGGAGGGATAGTTTCATAAAAAACGAAGTTAGCAATTGAATTAACCAATTGCCAACTTAACTATAACGTGGTATGTATTATCCTAACGGATAACCACCACCCATTTTAGCCATCTGGAAACTCTCAAAGGCCATCTTTTTGTTGTATTCAAGGGCAAGCGACTGGTAGTTCACCAGGTCAACAATAGTGCCTATCCAGCAAAAGCCTGCTGTAAACAGGTATAACAGGCCCATGCCTATTTGCCCCAACACAAAGCGTTGAATGCCGGCAACACAAAAAAGGCCAAGCAGCGTAAATATCAATATATCATTCGGTGCTTTTCTTTTGCCCGAATATAACATGTAAAAGTATTTTTTCTGCTCGTCGTTAAGGTCGGTTGTTGCCTGTTGCAGAAAAGCGAATTCCTCGTGGCTCATGCCGGAAAACGTCATATAAGCATTTTGATACGGATCCATTTTAGTTTGATTTTAGAATGTTTTGTAATTGTGATATAAAACTAAGATAGGACTAAAAAATTGACAATGCAAAACAGGCGGATGCTAAAAATAAATCGGTAAGATGAGGGATTAGGGCGGTGAAAAATTACATTAGTCAGCTTGGCGCATAGTTTACCCCTCCGTCTCCTTCGTCGACACCTCCCCTAAATTTAGGGGAGGATGGGTGGGGTAAATTACATTGTTCCAAAACAGCACACCTATCCGGTAAACGATCATAACCAATGCCGGCACACCCAGCCAGTGCGCATGGAACGAATTTTTGATATCGCCGTGCAGCAGCCAGGCAATGGAATGGCCTATCCCGCAGCCGGGGCACCATTTAAAACCCATCAGCTTAAGCGGGCAAAGCGTATAATGAACTGGCCCGGCCGGGTTGCTTAAACCCAGCACAACCAGTGCAGCTATCCAGAATATCAGTTCGAAATATTTATGAAAAAGCGATTTAATCAACTTTGTTTGATTTGGTGGTCAGCAGCAAAGATACGCCAAAGGCACTGATCACGCCAACCAGCAACGCAGCGAACAACCGGCCCGAAAACGCGCTGAGATTGTTATTGGCAGCCGTGTCGATATAACTGATGTACAGGATGCCGAGGAAACCGGCTATTATGCCGCCCAATACCAGTATTTTAAAACATTGTATCAGCGCTTCCAGGAAACCCATTTTACCGCCGCAGTCCTGCTTGCGGTATATTCTTAGTGCAATAAATAACCCGGCTATAGGGATAATAATGGAAATATATTCAAAAGGTGCAACGTCGCTGGTAAGGTCATAGCCCCAAAGGTGCATAACAAACAGCCACAGGCCGCTCAAAACGCCGATAATAATGCCGGTGATAAACGCATTTTTCATTTTAGTAATTGTGTTTGGTTAAATAATTTGGCTTTAGGTACGAATTGTACATTAAAGCTATCACTAAAAAGTGATTAACCTGCAATATTGTTTTACAATTTAATGATAAATTCAGTTGATTGGCTTTAACGAGGCTTTTGCGTATCTTTGCGCCAGTTTTGAATATTCGCGACATATTAGAGCGTTACAAAGCTGACGAACGGGTACAAGCGCTGGCGAATGCGCTTACCGCATCCAAAAATCCCAGGGTTCAGCTTCGTGGTCTTGTCGGATCAGGTGATTCGGCCATGGCGGTAGCTTTGTATTTTTTGCAGCATCAACACATGATATTTGTGCTGCCCGAACGCGAGGAAGCCGGCTATTTCCAGGCTGACTTAGAGAACCTTACCGGTAAAGAAGTACTGCTATTTCCCTCATCATACCGCAAACCGTTTGAATTTACCCAACCCGACAGCAGCAATGTGCTTGCCCGTGCCGAAGTATTGAACGAATTGAACCATTCGACTGAATTCGGCCAGCTGATCGTTACCTATCCCGAGGCTTTGGCGGAAAAAGTGATAGACCGTGCATCACTCGAAAAAAACACGCTGGAAATTGCCGTTAACAACAAGCTCAGCATTGATTTCATTAACGAGTTTTTGGTTGAATACGATTTCGACCGGGTTGATTTTGTGTATGAGCCGGGGCAATTTTCTATACGCGGCGGTATAGTGGATATTTTTTCTTTTTCGCACGAACTACCTTACCGCGTGGAGTTTTTCGGCGACCTGATCGAATCTATCCGTACTTTCGAGATAGAAAGCCAGCTATCAGTTGAGCAGGTAAAGAGCATAACCATTGTGCCCAATGTACAATCTAAATTTTTAACAGAGAACAATATTTCGCTGCTGGAATATGTAGATGCCGGTACACAGGTTTGGATAAAGGATGTTCAGTTTACGCTGGATATTATACAGGAGGGCCACAAAAAGGCGAACCAGTTATGGAAAGCGTTATCAGCAGAAGACAAAAACAAAAACCCGGATTGGATAGATCCTAAATTCAGTTTTACCGATGAAAAGCTGATCGCCTCGCAATTGAGCGATTTTCCCGTGGTGGAATTTGGCAAGCAATTCTTTTATACGCCGAATGCCACTGTAAACTTTGATATGCGCCCGCAGCCATCGTTCAATAAAGACTTTAGCCTGCTGATACATAACTTTAAGAACAACGAAGCGGAAAAGATAGAAAACTTTATCCTCACCGATTCGGCGCGCCAAGTGGAGCGGCTTTATGCCATCCTCGATGACTTAGATAAAACGGTAAAGTTTACCCCGATAAGCATATCCATACGCGAAGGTTTTGTCGACAGGGAACAGCACCTTGCCTGCTATACCGATCACCAGATATTCGACCGTTATTACAAATACAAGCTCAAAAAAGGCTACCAGCGCTCGCAGGCCATTACGCTGAAGGAATTACGGGAGTTGAAACCGGGTGATTACGTTACGCACATCGATCACGGCATTGGCAAATATGCAGGTTTGGAAAAGGTAGATGTGAGCGGAAAACTCCAGGAAATGATACGCCTGGTTTATGCCGATAACGACCTGCTGTATGTGAACATTAACTCGCTTAACCGAATATCCAAATACAGCGGCAAGGAAGGCACCGTGCCAAAAATGAACAAACTGGGTACCGATACCTGGGAGCGCCTCAAAAAAACCACAAAAAAAAAAGTTAAGGACATTGCCCGCGACCTGATCAAGTTGTACGCGGTGCGAAAAACCAAGGAAGGGAACGCCTTCTCCCCGGATAGTTACTTACAAACTGAATTAGAAGCGTCTTTCATTTACGAAGACACGCCCGACCAGGAAAAAGCCACCGCTGATTTGAAGCGTGATATGGAATCGCCGCACCCGATGGACAGGCTTATTTGCGGCGATGTAGGCTTTGGTAAAACCGAAGTAGCCATCCGCGCGGCATTCAAGGCCGTTGCAGATAGCAAGCAGGTGGCTATTTTAGTGCCGACGACCATTCTTGCAGCCCAGCATTTTAAAACTTTCTCCGACAGACTGAAGGGCTTTCCCTGCAATATCGATTATGTGAACCGCTTTAAATCAAGCGGACAGATAAAGACAACCCTTGAAAAGCTAAAAGAAGGTAAAGTCGACATCATTATCGGCACACACCGTTTGGTAAGCAAGTATGTGAAGTTTAAGGACCTCGGCCTGATGATCATTGATGAGGAGCAGAAATTTGGGGTATCCACTAAGGAAAAGCTGAAACAGATGCGCGCCAATGTGGATACGCTTACACTGACCGCCACACCGATACCGCGTACGCTGCATTTTAGTTTAATGGGTGCGCGCGACTTGTCTATCATCTCCACCCCGCCGCCAAACCGGCAACCGGTGGTTACCGAGTTGCATGTGTTTAATGATAAGCTGATAAAAGAGGCCGTTGAGTTTGAGATCAACCGCGATGGGCAGGTATTTTTTATCCATAACCGCGTGCAGGATTTGCCGCAATTAGGTGCCATGATACACAAGCTGGTGCCAAAAGCCCGGATAGGTATAGCACATGGACAGTTAGAAGGCGATGCTTTGGAAGATGTGATGCTGAAGTTTGTAAACGGCGAGTATGATGTGCTGGTAGCTACTACCATTATCGAGGCCGGTTTGGATATACCTAATGCCAATACCATCATCATTAACCACGCGCATATGTTCGGTTTGAGTGACTTACACCAGATGCGCGGCCGGGTGGGCAGGAGCAATAAAAAGGCTTATTGTTATTTGTTGAGCCCGCCATTATCCACCTTAACTAACGAGGCCCGTAAACGGTTAAGCGCCATAGAAGAATTCAGTGATCTCGGCAGCGGCTTTAACGTGGCCATGCGCGACCTCGACATTCGCGGAAGCGGTAACCTGCTCGGCGCCGAGCAAAGTGGCTTTATTGCCGAAATTGGTTTTGAAATGTACCACAAGATACTGGACGAAGCCATACAGGAGCTGAAGGAAGAAGAGTTTAAGGATGTTTTTGATGAGGAAAAACCTAAGCCGTTCATCAGCTTTACACAGATAGATACCGACCTGGAGATACTTATTCCCAACGAGTATGTAACCAGTTTATCAGAGCGCTATAACCTGTACGCCGATCTTTCCAAACTGGAGAACGAGGTAGAATTGGAAGCCTTTGAGCAACAACTTCACGACCGTTTCGGCCCTATCCCACCACAGGTAAGCGCCCTGCTGAACACCATGCGCCTGCAATGGCTGGGCAAGGCGATAGGCTTTGAAAAGATATCGCTTAAAAAAGGTGTACTACGCGGCTATTTTCTCACCAATCAGCAGTCCGCTTATTTTGAGAGCGATGTTTTTCGCCAGGTGCTATCATTCGTGCAAGGCAACCCGCGCCGCACCAATCTTAAAGAAGTAAAAAATTCCCTGCGCCTGAGCATTGACGGGGTTAGTGGAATTGATGAGGCGATTGAGTTATTGAGTGGGATTTTGGAGCCGGTGGGTGTGTGAAGAAATTATTATCATTGGATAAAAGGTTTAGTAGAATTATCTTAGTACGCTAACTTTATCAATAGTATGAATAAAACTTTACACCTCCTTTTCATCATCTTGGCTCCAACCAATAACAATTCATCGCTTCTTCTCGGTAGCTGGTTGTCAGTTTCTGAGCACGATAGGTTTTACACCATGCCTGCTAACGCACTTGTTGAGGATACAACTTTTGATATCTCTTCAA